>ERZ1034753.227-NODE-227-length-21003-cov-6.604974_pt1 | contig 21003 bp, 27 predicted proteins | sample MGYA00520702_ERZ1034753 | MGnify/ENA primary metagenome ERZ1034753 (study PRJEB33766, sample SAMN09781700) | gut metagenome | biome: gut microbiome | host: Homo sapiens | place: Madagascar | study: EMG produced TPA metagenomics assembly of the PRJNA485056 data set...
AAACCAGAGTTTAACTCAGTTAAACGAAGGAATCGAGTGGAAGCGTAACGATGATATATTGCAACGTAGCGATAATGACAGTATATATATTAAATATACGAAATTTATATATAACAAAGCAAATGCAGAAGCAACTATGAAAGTGGCTTCTTTAAGGGGCATACCTGAGGGGTCTGAAATAAAAATCGGTAATATTTCCGACTCGCAGTTCTATCCTAAAATTTTGGCAAAGGATATATCTTATTCAGATACTAGTATAGCTGCGATATATATCGATAATGAAGGCACTATTAAATATCGTCAAATCAAAGATAATATGCCGGAAAATTATGATGTTATAGTGTCAATTAGATGGTCGTTGTTTTAATGTATAAGTATTAAATATAATAAAACCAACCCTTTATTTTTGTGCCGTTTGGAGCAATGGCTAACTGTTGCACCTGTAATCGACCGAAGCACCTAAATGCATCATATTTAATGCTAGGATTATGTGTTTCTGATACTAACAAATAGTCAGTTGTATATGCATTAATTAACATGTGAGCATCACTTGGATATGCGATTCCAATACTTCCCCAGTTGTCCACAGTAGCTTCAAATGTAGAACATTTAACTCTTCCTTCGTTTAACTCATTTAAACTCTGGGTGACATCCTCTATTGCATCTTTATTTTCTGCTATCGCTCCGGTCACAGTTCCATCACCGATACCAGATATATCAGTCGTTCCTATTTTTTTAGTATTACTATTTGCCAAATCATAAGCAGCTTTTACAGCTTTTGGCGTTGCCGCCACTCCAGCAGTTGATGCACTTGTACTTGATGTGCTGTCTGATAATTTTACATGTCCCAAAACTGAATTGGTAGCTTTAGATGCCACATGACTTATTAATGTACTGACTGCCTTTGCAATCTTTCCAAACGCTACAGTAATCATTTCTCCACTATTCAAATCTGACATGGCTGTAGACACTTCATAAGCTGGCTGCTTTAATCCATTAATCTCACGATCAATGATGTCCATGTTTTCATTCTGCACATTAATATCATAAAATTCATCCTCTGACGGCTTTGTTAAATTCAAATTTGTTGTTTTACTAGACATTCGTCAACACTTCCTCTCTCACTTGTTTCTGTGTGTATACTGCCAACTGCGCATGCGTGTAATGCGAAAGTATTTCATGCGTATTAAACATACTAACCGAAATAACCATATTAGCTGGCACAACACGTCTTAACATATCACACACATCCTGGTAATTATTCTCATTGCCTAAAGCTAATTTAACATTGAGTAAATATTTATCTGCGCTTAGAATAAGGCGATACCCATTCTCTCCGCACATTCTTTTTAATTGCTGTTCCAATACCGGCAGTGTATACGGAAGCTGTTCATTCAATTTAACCAAAATTCTAAATTTTCTCTCGTCTTGCGTATCTGTATCTTTTGGAATAATTCCAAGAATTTTCTCCATACGCTCTATGCCGATAGAAGATGAATCTGATACAAATTGATTATTCAAGACATTTTCTGCTTGTGGCCAGACTATTTCGAATTCTGGCTGTTCAGCTTCCATAATTGCTTTTATTTCTTTATATACCATTAAATATGGTGGCAAATAATCTATTATCTTACGCTCCATCCGTCACACTTCCTCTCACAGGAATGGAATTGGATTCCAATATTAAATTCTCTGCATTTCCATTTATCTTTGTATTTGAAATATCAATTACTCCGGCACAGTCCAAGATTCTTGTTTCAATTTGGCTGATTCGTACAATTAACTGATCAGACGACGCCCAGTTTTTTGCAAGTTCCTGAAAATAAGCGTCAATAGCTTTTTCAATATAATTTCCAGATGTTTTCCAACTCCACCCTGTATGATATACGATATTAGTTTCTATCTGAATCTCCTTTTGGGTCGTGCCATCTACCGTTACGATATGTCCGATTGGAGCTACCGAATCAATCTCTTTTTGTACTTTTTCTATCAATGTGGTTGTAGGCACTGTATAATCTGATGCAATAATAGTTAACTTTACCGTTCCACCGCCATTCCAGACAGGTGTCACTTTTACACCTCCAACGCCTTCTATAGCATTTGTTTTCTGCTTATAGTCTGTAATATTGCCTCCATATGACTGGCTCACAAGAGTATCAAAATATCTCGATCTGAGATCTTCATCTGATTCTTCATTTTCGCCCGGAATTAAAATAGCCGTGATTTCTGCTGTTTCTAATCCGTTAATATAGTCAATCGGAATCAACTGACCAGAAATCCCATTTGGAAGACTTCCTGCTGTCTCACACACCATCTCATACACACCATTTCCAATCGGTTCTTTAACTGTATAATTGTAATCTCCACAATTAAATCGCAAACCAGACAAATCCAAGTCAACCGGTTTAAAAGTTCCCTGAACAATCGCATGCGTTGCTGGCTGTCTTGTGATTCCTCTTTCCATGCATCTTTTATCCAGATAAACTCCTTGACAGGTATCTGCAAATGTCTGGTCTAAAGCTGTCTCTAATTCAGTATAAAGAATAGACATTTCAAATGCTGCCGGTGCAAGTGCATCAAATATAATCGCTCCCTCACGCTTATCTAGGGTATCTGGCACCCTAGACAACATACGTTCCATAATCTTTTCATATGTCATCTCTTCGAACATTAAATACTCACCTCTTTTTCCATCTGAAAATCACCAAAAATGGTGTGCACTGAAAATGTACACACCACCTCATGTTTTTTACTTGTATCAAATTCAAATTGATCTACCGAATTAATTCTTTCATCTTGCAACAATGCTTCTTCAATTCGTCTGGTTATCTCAGGACATGCATATGTTACTGATTCGCCAAATAAATCCACCAATTCTATACCATAATTCCATGAGTATATCGGGTAGACATATCGTTCTGTACATAATATCTTATATACCACCTGCTTCATTGCTTCAATGGTATCCACCGTACCTCTAACGCTTTCACTGATCATTCGATAATTTTTACTCGGCATATCCTCTTCATTTATTTCTGTAAGCAACAAATTATTAACACTTGGGATCATATTTACACCGCCTTATCCAAAATAATATAACTTTGACCACCCTGGATTCTTGCAAGGATCACTTTATCTCCTGTTTTTAATGCATTATGGATTACTATCTTTTTCGTCCCCTTTTCATATTCCCAATCAACATCAACAGACATCTCATGATTTGTTACATTACGCGATAAGACAAGTTGTTCTTTTCCAAGTATAAGTTTCTGGTCTACTTTAACTTTTAATGGGGATACGCTTAATACTGTTCCTTCATAAAATCCTGCTGGTCCAGCGGAATTTACTGCATCTAATGCTGCTTGCTTGATCTGTTTAATCAATCCATCAAATTCAGACAAAATCACCACCCCTTAATGTTAAATTCATAAAATTCTCATTTTCTCTAAAAACATGCTTGCACGATTCCACCAACATCATAGACTGAACTTTTGCAACTCCTAAATCCAGAATGACAGGTAATAAACATCCTGCCCGGACTGATACATCTCCTATTGCATTCGTAATCTGAAATGATTTTGATTTTCTGTTATACAATTGTAATAAAGATTCAACTTTTTCTTTACCATTTTCACCTTCAGACAACTTATCGTAATACTGTAGCATTCCCCACTCATTCATTTTAGATGAATCCTGTGCAATATATACATCTCTCTGTCCGGTGTTCTTATTGTCATAAACAAGCTTTATTTTGTTATACGTCTGATCATCAATGGATGAGCTGTATTTATAATTTTCTCCTGTTTCAGAATCAATCAAAATATTAACTGCCAAATTTGCAATATTTTTCAGTGACAATGAGCCGAAATCATCATATAAAACATACATTTCACCAACATTCATTAAAGTCTGATCCAGACAATCCTGCATGATGTCAAATAAAGATTTTCCGTCTTCCACAAGGGATGGTATTACATAACCGGTATCTTCCACATCTCCAGTCTGCAATTCAAAATCTGCAGCTATCAGTTCTAAAACTTCACCGGCTGTTTTGCCAGTAATCACGTAAGTATCCTTATTTTTAAAATATCGCAATTGATCATATGCAGTAATCGACAGCACCGGTTCCTTGTCCTTTTCTATTTTGAAAATGAAGCCATAAAACACATTTAATCCATTCCAGCGCAATCTCACTGGATTGCCTTCTGAGATATTTAATTTGCTGTCATACATACATTTAAAAGTTAACTTTCCCGGTGATCCATACCTTTCAGTTTCCCATTTAATATCCTCTAGTACGGCGGGAAAATATACAGTATCTCCATTCTGTATTAGTAATTCTGCTGACATTTTCCCTCCTATACCGGAATCGTAAATACTTGATTTGGATATATCAAATTAGGATTGCTGATTCCATTTGCATTTGCAATTTTCATGTAATATGTTTTTGATCCACTTCCATAAAACTTTTTTGCTATTACACTTAGGCAGTCACCCTTTTTGACGGTATAAGTGGTTGGCAAACCATTAGATGGTGCTGTTGATGTATTACGAGAATTTTTCACCTTTGCTGTTGTCTTTCTCTGCGTAATCGATAAAATAGCTGTTTTCGTTCCATATTCCTTATACTGCTTAAGCTTTATCGATACAGTAACGTCTAAACCGTTCTTGCTTTCTTCCACAATGTTATAATTTTCAAGTGATACTTTCATATTCGTATCAAATAACATCTTTCCGTTAGGAAATGCTCGTGTAACGATAAATTGAAATGGCAGTTTACTTTTTTTCAATGTCTCTATAGCATTCAGAAAGGCCTCTGCTGGCTGATAGCCATTTTTATAAACTGCAAAACCATATTGAACATTCGGTAACAGCGCATCAAATTCAATTTCTGTCAAACTGGCAGATTTCAAAACATTAATTTCACCATCATTTATAAGGTTATATGTTTTATTCTGTCCACCAATTTTAAGAGTGAGCTTCGACGGTGCAACCGGCAACAATGTTTTTCCTAAATAAAAATAATATGCCATTTTATGAATGCACCCCCTCTGCTGCTTGCTGCAATGCTTCTGTTACTCCATTAGCCAAATATGAAATCACTCCATCAAGATCTGTATCCTGGCTTACTGTATTTGTAACCCCTCCCATATTTACATTTACACTTGCTGTTGTAAAACGATTGATGACTTCCCTCTCTGCAAGGTCTCTCATGTACTCCAAATTTTCATTGCTGATATCTACGGAATCTGCAATTGCACTTGTATCTTTCGAAATATCTCCCAACGTTGAAGCCATTCCATCTGATGTAGAATCATATCCAGCGGAAGTAAGTAAATCTGAAAAACTGTCTGTAGATAATCCGCCGGAAAAAGCAGAAGATATTTTATCATCAATTCCTTTTCCGAAATCATAACCACTTTGATACGCATCACCATAATTTATACGGTCAAGCGTGTAGTCTTCTGGATTTAACTGATTTGATGCTGTTCCTCCCGCATCTTCAATTTTAGCGTCGATTTTTGCCTGTATTGTATCCTGAAAACCACTCACTGCATCAGCAAGACTAGATCCAAAGATTGTATCTAGTAATTTTGCAGCGCTTTCAACAACACTTATGATGAAATTTAAAAGAGACAATAGCATCATTTCAATAGCAATAATCGGATGATCGAAAAGAACTCCAAAAGCCGCCGCAAAATTTGCAAAAAAATTCCATAAACCTACTCCAGCCGTTATGATCCTGTTCAGCCACCCTATCGCAATATTTCCAATCAAAGCACCTGCTGTAGCGATTACTCCACATATAACACCTGTCGCACTGATAGTTGTACCCTGTACCTTATTAATTGCTGCAACGACCATGTAAATTACTGCTATCACTGCAACAATGGCAAGTACAATCCATGTGAGCGGACAAGCATATAAAGCAGCATTAAATGCAATCTGTGCCGCAGATGCTCCGGTTGTAGCTGCCGCTTCTGTTGCTGTAGCTGTCCCATGCGCAACCGCTCTTATCGCAGCGGTCAATTTTAATCCATTGGAAACTGCTTCATATGCATTATGCATTATAAGCACACCATTATAAAATGCCAGTGCCAATGCCACACTATAAATAATTGGACTGATAATGGACCAGTTATCAGATACGAAAGCGGCTCCCTGAATCAGCGTATTAACCACACTCAGTGATACATTTGCAAGTACAGCCATATCATTTATTGCAGTCTGCGTAAATTGTTTAAATTCCTCACTATTTGCAATCTCATTAATTCTCTGTAATACCGGTTGGAATTTCATTAATGCTGTATTTTGCATAGATGTCCAAATCTGCGACCATGTCATAGGCATATTATTAAACTTGTCGTTGATCTCATCAGAAGCAGAAAAGATTGCCTGTTTTACAATATCAGCCGAAATCTGTCCCTCCGACGCCATCTGCCGGATTTCTCCGATTGGGACTTCGAGATAATTTGCGATCTCCTGTATAAGGTTCGGAGCCTGCTCAAAGATACTATTAAGTTCATCACCACGAAGGACGCCAGAGCCTAATGCCTGTGATAACTGCAACATTGCATTTGAAGCTTCTGTCGTGGATGCGCCGGCAATTACCATCTCTTTTTGTACAAGATTTGCAAAATCAACGACCTCTGCCGAACTGCCAAAAGCATCCTTCGCATTATTTCCGAATTTTGCAACGACTGCTGACATATCTGCAAATGAACCTCTGGCATCCTGCGCAGACGCATACACTAGATTAAATAAATCTGACGTACTTTTTAAATTTCCTCCTACAGATTCGAAACCATTATTCATCATTTCAAGACGTGCCGTTGTTGCTGTCAGTTCGTCTGATGTATCAAGAACATTTTTTAATGTCTGTACTGTTGCTACAGTTGCGAGTATACCTGCAGCTTTTCTAAATGCATTTTCCAATCCACCAGCAGAACTTCTAGCCTTTTCTGTCTGTTCCTGCATTTCCTGTATCTTATTATTTGATCTATCTAACTCATCCTGTATATCCTGAATCTTTCTTTCATATCCATACAATTCCTGCGTGATTGCCTGAATACCAGCAGAATTAAATGCAGAATTAGTTGCCTGATCTGTATCATGCAACGCATCCGTTGTGCTGTATAAAGCGGCTGTGATACGATTTAATGGTCCTGTCATCTTATCAGTTATCTCAATAGCTGTTCCTATCGCCATAAATCCACCAACCTTTCATGAGCATAAATATAATTTTAATACTCTTGTTATTTTGAGCTGTGCTTCATTTTTTCTTCCTGCCTTTTTTCAGCTTCAATCCTCAAATCAATTGCCGCATAAATAAAAGCACGCTCATTTTCATCTAGTTCCATTAATCTGGACGGCAATATATGAAGCTTATGCAATGCATAATATGCATAATTTGCTTCACTATCGCCGTCTTTGATTAGTTTTTTGCCTCTTCCACCTTATCATTCATGGTTTCATCCAATCCGTTGTATTCCTGAACAAATTCAACAAAATTGTTATACTCTGCCGGATCATCTACCATTTCTTTTAAAAGATCTGATGCAGTTTTAACTCCATAGGAATCCTGTAACTCTGCATTATAAAGATCTGGGAACACTACGGCTGAAACAAGTAATTCTGCTACATATTCAGAAGAATTTACTTTCGGTCGCATAACACCCGGTTTTCCAGTGACTGGAACGTCAATTGTACATTTTTCTCTGATGGCTTCTGTTTCTTTCGTTGACAAAGCTTTAATTTCCCATTTTAACGGTTCTCCATTTTCATCGCATAATGATTTTGTTGCAGCAAAAAATGCATTTTTCTTTTCCTTTTTATTCTTTTTCAAAAAATATGCTAAATTTCCCATATCACTTACCTCATTCTTAAAATATAAAGGCAGACACTGCATAATCTGCTAATTGTCTGCCTCAACTCTTTACATATATTCTGGATCTGTATATCTCTCTGGCGAATCAAAATCCATTGCATATCCTTCAATGGTCTGCTCTACAAATTCGCCGTCTGCGTCGAACATCGATAAAAGAACATCTCCCTCAATTACACACTGCTTATATACCTTCGTGCTCCGTCCCATACAAGTTGCTGAATCGCTACTCGTTACCTGGCATTCAAAGGTTGGCAATAAGCCTGTATTCTTAAATTCCTCGATCAATTTATCAAACATTTCACTGCATTTATAAACTGTCATTGAGAATTTAATGGTAAGTCCGACCGCTTTTTTGCCATCAATCAATGCACCTAATCTTGTCACATCGGCATTTTTGACATTTGCTTTTGCTTCAAATTTTTTTGCATTAAGCATAGAATAACGTCTTTCATTAATTGTGCAAAAAAACTCTGCCTGTTTTGCGCTTGGTGCATCCTGCGTATTCATAAACTGTTTCGACATGCCCATCTTCCTCCTGTTACTCAATCATTGATTTCATGTACAATTTTTCCATTGTGTTAATAATGGTAATTGCACTGTTAATAAGTACTGATTTCTTTGTATCACCCTGTTCGACAGTAATATCTTCTGGATCAAAATCTTCGATTGCATTGATATCGCTTAACTGCTGATCAATTTTCACAATATCTGACCACAAACTTACTCTTCCCGATTTGTCATTCGGAACCTTTCCAAGATATTTGGAAGCAAAAATTGAAGCAATGGAATCTGCTCTTGTGTCGATGACGCGGATTGTCTGATTATCCTTGAAAATATCGCCCATTTCGTCTGTGATGCTGGTAAAAGAATTGATATCCTCAAGAACATGAACTTCTGTACCCACCTGATGCAGCACCCATTCTCCTTTTTCCAAAGCTTCTACAAGTTCATCCTGAGTAAATTCAGTGTTAATGCTTAATTCGCCATCATATTTCATATTTGTCGCAGACTTATTTACAGCAGTACCGGCAATAACACCTGTAGCCCAATACACAAGTTCTGCACTGTTTTTCACATTTACACATGAAATCGAATCAGCTGAACTATAATCGTGCATAACCACCTGTAATCGAATGCCTACATCATTTCTTAATCTGTCTGCAAAAGCGGCATACAGTCCTTTTACTGCACTTTCAGATCCGGCATATCCAATTGCATTCACATCTGGATAAGAACTGATTTTATCCAAAAATGCCTGATAATTTGATGTCGATGCAGCACCATTTGTTCCACCGCTTAATGCCGTTGCTGCTGTAACAGACAATTCAGCGGATTTTTTCCACACAACAAAATCATTATCAATAAGCTCTGATGCTTTGGAAACTGTCTGACTGTCCATTTTTTCAGTTCCAAGATACAGTAATACATCGAATTTTTCACCATCATCCACATTTGTCTGAATAACAACCTTAAGGTCATTTCCTTTTTTGCCTGTATATTTTGCTTCCGCAAATGTATTCGAAGCTTTCACTCCCCCAGAAGTGACTTTGTATACATATACTTTGGACGCATGTTTGAAAAGTTCTCTTAATGGCAACATTTCTGCCGCATCATAGTCGAATCCAAACATTTTTTTACTATCCTTCATGAAATCCGAAGCTGTAACACTAAACACCTTATCATCAGCACCCCAGTCCAATTCCAACGCCATTGCAGCTACGCCCCTGTCTGATAACGTTGCTGATGCAATTGCTTTTGAAATGAACTGAAAATAAGCCCCCGGAAGTACTTTATTCTGTGTTAAATATGTTCCTCCACCTAATGCCATTATTTTCCACTCTTACCCTTTCCGTAAAACGAATCAATCATCTTATCAATTTCTTCTATTGAATAATTTTTATGCTTGTCCAGATTCCCAGCCAAAAAATCTCTGTACTTTTTATATCTCATGGAACTTACAATCTGTTCCTTTGAGAATAAAATCTTTTCTGGTTCTTTTTTTGTTTCTGCCATGTTATCCTCCTTTACATCACTTTTGTGCTCTCCTCAAACTGCATCATACTTTCTAATTCCTCTTTTTTGAGTAAAAAGAGATCATATGTAATCTGAAAATGTAAAACTCCATCCACTACATTTCCACTTACATTACTGCCATGTATAATCTTATTCTCTACAGTAATATCACCGAGGCATTCGATTAAAGTCTCATAGACGGTATTACATTCATCCACAGGCTCATCATCTGATTTAGGAAAATAGTCAATCACAAACGGATAATATCGTCTTGAGCGAACTTTTCCGGTCACTTCCACACTTGGATTTAGACACATAACAGAAAAACACGGATTTTTTAATCCCTGCTCTACCAGTTCTGTATACACTTTAAAATGTGCTGAATCATATTCTGTCCTGATTGCTGTAATAATACCATCAATTACTTTTTGTATCATTTCATCGCGTCCTCCAGAAATTTTTGCAATTTTCGTTCTAAAATCTGTGGTGTAACGGTTCTTAATTCTGCTTCTGAAATTGTTAACATGAATTTTCCCGGAACCCATCCCTGATGATTTCGTTTTCTGTGACCGTATTCCACATATGCAGCATATTCAACAGGATTTATAATCTCGACTCTGAATGTATTACCAATACGATCAATTTTCATTGAATTTGCATATTCTTCTGGTTTTTTACCATTTCCATTGCCATTTACTGCCTCTTCATATGTTTCCGCTGTCCAGCCACGCCTGAGTGTACCTCCTTTTTTGGGAGTGACCTTCTTTTTATATTTATCTCCCTTTTTATGGTATTTCGAATCTCTTTTTGCTGTTACTTCAATTTCTTTTGAATAATTCCCAGGCTTAGTACGCTTTATTACTTTTGCTAATAATCTGGCAGCCAATTCTTTACAGCAGGCCTTCATAAATTCCTCTTTCTGCTGTTTATTGAGATCCTCGATTTTTCTTGTGAAATCCTCTAATTCTTTATACTTTACGCTCATTATGACCACTTTTCCTTCAATTCAAGAATAACTTCCTGATGTGTTTCATATACCGCCGGCTTACCGGAGCTTGCATAATCCGTTGTGACACCATTCTGCGTTACCGATATCTTTGAACCTGGTTCTATGACTTTCTCCGGTTTTAAAAATAGCTTTACAGTTTGCGTTTGAATTGAAGCTCTATCTCCTTCCTTGGTAGATTCCTTACTATTAAAAGAAAGTCTGCAAGGCTCATTCTCTAAAATCACAGTATTAGTAAATCCTGTCGATCCATTAGGCTTCTCGCATTCTGCACGTTGCGTCACGGTGCATCTTCCATCATATGTGCTTTCAATGATTTTTCTTACCATGTTCATGTGAACACCACCTTCCTGTATCGGTTTAAAGATGATCTGTAGTTTTTCATGAGACTATCTGTAAATGATGCAGATACAGTGCCAAATGATGTAGAAGTATCACCGATTTGAGCCGAAGAAACTCTTTGTGGTGTCTCTGTTTCTCCAGGCTTTTCATTTCTGTAAATATCCATTGCCATGCGCAAAACTGTTGTTTCTAATTCTGCCGGTATTTCATCAATGTGACAGTAATTTTTCACAATTTCTTTTGCGTTATCCAATGCAAACTCTACACATATTTCTATGCTCTGCTCATCGGCATTTAATCCAAGAAGTGCCAACAGCCTTTCGGCTGTCAGCTTGCTACTCCCTTCCATGATTATCACCTACCCGATTTTGTGTTTAATAGCAACAATTCTAAGCTGTTTTGACTCATATACAGGTTTCCAGTTCTCTGCCATCGCAAGTTCTGTACGGAGCGGTGTTTCCACATGATCACGTTTTGCTCCAGTGTATGCAATTCCTCTTGGATGTAAAATAAATGCTTTACGGTTAATGAGATAATCAATACCAGCGCCGGTCTGTTTATCACGATCCGTCTCGGTAGCCACAAACCCAACAGGAGAACCATTACCATATGCTACTGCGCCATTTCCAAAAAGATATGTAGTGTACACACCTCCGGCACCTACTGGGCATCCGTCATCTACAGTTACACGTCTACCCTGATAGGTATCAAACTCTACATCCGTAGAATCACGCTCTGTCTCAATGAGATTCAGTTTCTTCAGATAAGACTTTGTTGCTGAATGCATTGCGACGCCAGATAACTGTGACTGTGCATCACCAAGCAACTGGCATGCATCAATAAATGCTGATGCACTGATCTGCTTTGCTGCTTCTGTCTTACCTGCAGTAAGATCGAGAATATGATCTTTCATTCTGGTCTCTGCCGCCGGTGTTCCTTCCGATCCTGCTGTAGTTGTACCAAATACTCCAGTAAGAATCGCAATCAGCTCTTTCTGCATATCACGTGCCCAATAAGACGCAACCAGATCACCAATCGCTTTCATTGGGTCAGCACCTGCCAAAGCAGCGGAAAGATTCGTTGCTCCCCACATATTCTGGCGGAAAATGGTAGTTGATACATCCTCATTGGAACCAATTTTCTTAGCAGTCATCTTGACATCTTCAAGAATCGCTTCGGATTCCCCCTGTAAATCCTCAAAAAACGGCATATTATGTGTCCTTGCAGCTTCGCTTGCCAACACATCAAATTCTGGACTGTTTACCACAATCCCACTCTTGAAAAACTCTGATAACTCCATTGTTCTGTTCATTACATACGGGTTAAAAAGTTCCGGTACAATAACGTCTGAAATTTTTGTAATTGCCATAAATATTTATCCTCTCTTTCTTAAATCGTTACTCCAGCCGCAGCGGCAAGCTCTTTTGCCTGTGCTGGATTTTCTTTTAAAATACGTCCCTGCTCAGTCAGATTAAATGTTTCCTTTGCGAATGGATTTGTTGTACCACCTGCGCCACCATTTTTCGGATTATACGGTGGTTTCTGCTGTTCCTGTTTAAACAAATGTACCATTGCCGCATCCTCTTTATATGGTTTCACAGCATCCTCTACGCCAACAGGCTTCCCTTCTTTATCGAAGTTGAACTTATCCAGCCCACCTGCCTTATAAATCAGATAGTCTGGATCTAGAACTCCCTGCTTTGCAAGAGATTCTTTTAAGGCGTATGTCTTTGCTGTTTTCTCTGCTGAATCTTTAAGGTCTTTAATCTCTGTTTCATATTCTCCAATTTTTTTCTGCAAATCTGCATTATCTCCATTGGATTTTTTAAGCTCTGTGATTGTGTCGTTTGCAGTTTCCAACTCTTTGACTTTGTTATTAAAATCATCTTTTGGTACTGCATGTTTTGGGAACTCTTTCTGTGCCGCATTCATGACTGCATCCACATCAAGTTTTCCATCTTTAATCTCTGCCTTTTCTAAAATAGCCTTTAACCATTCCATTTTTTCTTATCCTCCATAGATTTTTATTCCCGCTCTCCGGGTATTGGGATTCTCTGTTTATTCTCCAGATGAGTAATGCCGTTCTTTAATGTCTGCGGATAAAAGACAATATAAAAACAGGACTGCCGGAGAAACTTACTTGGTGTCAACCTGCACCGTTCAGTTCATAAATTTCCGGTTGTCCTGTTATTATTGATTTTGTGTATAAAAATACCACCTAACCGTTATTGGTTGGTGGTATATCTTGTTTCTTTTTAAAGCCTATATTATTTCTGCATATCTCTCCATCTTTTTTTTTGGCGTGTAATACCTCGGTTGGAATGCCATCTGGATATGCATCGCAACACATACCTGGCATACAATTTGAACATGATAAACAGTATGGAATTCTAATCATTACCTTTTCCACCTTTCTATGTATTGATCAACATATTCTTTTGCTTTTTCTGGAACGTCTTCGCCATTTTTTATTTTAACATACGCTTCTGCAAGCGTTTCAAATCCATTCTGTACCTCATCTGAATATCCTGAAACTCCAGGGACATATAAGTCTCTTACCTCTTTGAAAAAGATATTGAAATCTTCTACGCTCTCAATATCTTGTCCCGTTAATATGTGCACTATCTCATGTTCAATATAATCTTCAATGCGCTTTTCCGCAAAATACTTATACTCATACCCCGCCTTTATAATAGCATCAAATCCGGAAAAATCATATCCTGAATTAACCACTAATTTCGCCATATGTTTTCCGTTTTTCTCATAATACTGACAAAAAAATGGAACATCAGGTTTCTTTGCTCCCCAATTTTCAACCGTAACATTTTGAAAATTTACAATATACTCCTCTTTCATTTTTTCATACACACGATCTATAGCATCAACATAATCTGGCGTCATTCCAGAAATATTCATAATGTTACTCGGAATCTTTATATCAGCAGTTTTCCAATCGGCGTAAACAAAATTTTTCTTCCATTCCTCATACGTCATATCACCAGGCACATAGTACGTCTTACCATCTTCTCCATGTGCAACTCTCTCTCCAATAGTAAATTCATCATCAAAATACGGACATGTGCACCCACGGCAATTTGGATGAAATGGCGGTACAGTAACACCAATCTTATAATCTTTCATTTGAAAATGTTTTCCATCCATCTTTCCACATGTATCACACGTATTGCTATCTAAGGTCTCAACCACTTGAAACTCTTCCACACCAAGATCAGAAAAACATGATTCCTGTGCCTTGGCAGAAAAAGCCGCCGATTCCGTCTGAACAATCCTCGCAGCCTGTGACCTGCTCACTTTCATGTTCTTGGATATTTCCTGTATAGCTCTATCCGGTGATTCCCCTGTAACACACATTCGAGTTAAAGAATCATGCATACTGTTAATTAGTCTTGTTTTGTCTGTCCAGACACGATCTGAAAAGTTACGTCCATCCACAGCCCACGGTTTGTGTATAATATCACTAACTTTCTCTGAATTAAAATTCTGCATCTGCCAGCCAGCACCCATACCACGCTGTACTTCAAATGCTGTGTGATAATATCCAGATGTATAAAGATTTGTAATATGTTCATCTATGGAATCATGATAATTTCCGTACAATTTTTCAAGTTCCTGCTGTGTCTGTAGCTTAAGTGCCTCCAATCTACTGATATGTACCTTTGCCGAAGCATTCTCAAGTTCTTTCATCCACTGCTGATTGATACCGTTTTCTTCTCCATATTTAATATAATCCTGTACATCCCACTTAAATTCTTCCAACTCATCACTGTTAAGCAATCTTCTTGCTTCTATCATTGAAATTTTATTATTAGATGCAAATCTCTGATACCAAGCATTAATTTTTCCGTCTAATACTTGTTCCGTACGCCGGAACTCCTGCTCGATACTCTGCATGGTCTGAACGGATGTGTCATGCTGCGCTTCTTCCAACTGCTGGAAACGTTCCTGCCAATATTCACTTGTCCGCTTTTCCATGCAATCACCTCATTTCATAAAATCCCCAACTCTTTATATACTGTTGCAATCTTCGGAAACTGAATTGCTATCCAATCAACCATCGTTTCTTCATGCCCAGCGTGCGGAGTATGTTCAAAATTATCTTTCAATCCACTTTCATTTAAAAATGCATGAATAATTTCATGGCGCAAGCAGCTCTTAAAGTACGCATCTTTTTCTTCGTCATTGTGAAACCAAAAATGCTCTTCATCATCTAAATCTGCTATAACGATCAGTGGAATTTCACTACAACAGTAACCAGCCCACGAATTTTGGCTTAATTCTTTATCTTCTGACCATTTATGTATTTCTATTTGATATTCTGTCCCCAGAATCATCACTGTTTGCTTCATTTATTTTCTCCTCACCTTTTGAATCAAAAGCTCCAATATAAGCATCTGCTTTCTCTTGTGCTTCCTGCGCTTCTTTTTCCAACTGTTTTAATTCTGCGTCCGCATCCTCAACAAGCGGATGATTTTTGAGAATCGTCTTTTTACTGACAATTCCAACCGAATCCTTGCAAATCTGCGCCTGCTCCGTGTCATTCTTTACACAGGTGCGGGACCATGTCTGAATGATTTTCTTACAATCAATTCCCTCATGACGGCATATCGCTCTTACCAGACGTGCAAACCCAAGCTGAAACTCCGTTTCCGTCAACCCGGCTTTCATCTCCAGCAATGAATACATGAATTTAAGAGCTTCTCCACTCTGATTCCCAAAATTCTCCGGCTGTGGATCAAATCCCTGCCCTTGTTCAAAAATAGCCTTTCTGGTGGCTTCCAACACGCTGTTACGTGCTTCAATCGGTATTTCAATGTTGAGCGTGCTCACTCCCGGATTACTTCCATCATCTCCATCAACCTTGATAGTTTTGTATTTTTTCAAGTCTGATAAAAACGTGTCGAGATCAGTTCCGCCATACCCAGACAGTACAAATATCAATTCCTGTATATCATCCAAATCATTAATAAAACCGCTGTAGACCTTGTCGTAAACGTCTATCAGCGGTTTTATATTTTTCAGATCGTTTGTATTCGTGTTGTTGTTCGGGAATGGAATAAAAGGCACCTCTCCGAATTCATGCCGATATTCTGCGACAAAATCGCCTGTATCCGGCACCATGAAAGTGTTGTAGTAGAACAGCCCATCTTCTAAAGTGTCGCCACACTTCCGCCGGAACGTCCAACAACTTTCCTTATCCCAGTATTCATAAATTGTATAGGTATCTCCTGTTTCCTCGTCGATTTCATCATACACACGAAGAACACCGAGCAGTTTCTTTTTCAAATCGTGTGATTCAATCGGAATAATCTGCTTGCTGTCGACTACCGCCCACTGGAATGTCTCATCTTCATCCTCCCAGTAATGAATCCATCCCACCGATGCATTGGAAGCATTTACGCACAGCTCCATGCAGTTTTTCCGGTATTCATCACCGAGTACTTCTGTCACGACTTCATTTCCATGCTCATTCCCAATATCAAAAAGTGGCGGTGCTGTAAACATATATGCAGCCTTTTGATTGACAATAAGTCCGTGGAAGTTCCTCGGAATCCGGTTATCCGCATTACGCAACGGATTATCTGCATCCTCTTTTCTCTCATCACTAATTTTATTAATTAAAATATCCGTTTCATTCCGGTAATACCGCTCTGCCTGCATAGCATTAAAGGAAAACTTTGTATGTCCCGGTTCATATTTTCTTATGAGTTTTTTCATAACCTCAAGTTCCATGTTCTCACCTCTATTTCAAAATGCTGATACCGCCCGTCTTGCGAATAATCGTATAACAGAAATACCGAAGAGCATCCATCGCATGATCGTGCTGCTTTACCGGTTTATCCTCGCCACGCTCAGATGCTTTCTGATCCCAGATATACGACCCAAACTCTTTGATCGTATTCGGACACTGGTCACTGATGGCGATTTTCCCCTGATTCAGCAACGATGCCACAAATCGGATACCGTCCAGTACGTCATTTTTTGCTTTCTTGATTGCATAACCTCGTTTTTTCAATTCTGCTATGAAGGACGCTGCCGATGGATCTATAATGATCTTCACCGGCTTTATATCACCAAGCCACTGCTCCAGATCATCCGCATACTCACTATCCGTTTTCTGCCTTTCCTCATCTCGGCCGGAATAATAATACTCGCGGCAGCACACCCACCGTCCAGATCGTTCTTTACACCACAGCAGGAATACCGTGGCATTTTGCGTACCATAATCGCAGGATACATAGTAATTCGTATTGACCAGATCAGCCATGCTGGAAATCACATGCTTGGCAGTGTCGAACATATCGTAAATAATGCCCTCTGCCATCGCCCATAGTCCAAGGATGTACCGGCGGTAGAACACACCTGTGTACATGCTGCGGTATCGCGCCTTGATTTTCTCCGACAGACTCAAGTTATCATCCATCGTGAAATGCAGATACAACAGATGCTTTTCTTCTCTCTTATCAATCCATCCGGTCTTGAACCAATGATACGGTCCATCCGGGTTGCAGTTGAACCAATACTTCGAACCATCAACAGAACATCGTCCGGTTGCCTGGTTCACGAAGCTTTCCGGCATCAACGCAACTTCATCAAAAAAGACCCCAGCCAAGGTAATACCCTGAATGAGATCCTGTGATCGTTCGTCTTTGCCGCCAAATATATAGAAATAATTGGTCACATCTCCTTTTGTGATGATTACCAAATTGTCAGCCCTGTGATCTGCAACCGTATAACCGCGACTTCGTAGCATCAGCTTAAGCCAAAATAATACATTTCTGCGGAAAGAACCGATTGTCTTGCCGCACATACCAAAATTTTCGCCGTCAAATGTGCTCATCGCCCACATAACAAACGATAGCGACATACTCACCGTCTTGCCAGATCGAATAGCACCATCTGCGATAATACCATCCTTATCTTTAACCGGAGAATCTTCACACCACCAGTTCAATACCTTGCGCTGCTTCTTGGAAAATGGCTTGAACTTGAAAACCCGCTTAATCTTACTGATTCTCTTCATCGCCCCAGTCCTCCGCGGCAGTACCATTCAAAGCTTCAAGGAATCCATCATCTGCAACCTCATCGCCGTCATCTGTCTGAACTTTGGCTTTCAGTAATGCAATCTCTGCTTTCTGCTTCTCGGTAGCAAGATCCATGTGATCAGAAAGCCACTGCAGAGCTTTCATACGATCGGCAAGTTTTACCTTCACGCCGTCCTTGCCCTTGGATACTTCAGAAATAATGGTTCCATCCACATCACTATCATTCTTGATATTAACATGGCTTACTGTGATAGTTTTATGTTCCCCTGTATCCAGAATCACTTCCATCTCTTCGTTCCCAAACTCCACAAAATCGGTTACATCCGCGAACGCAATATCCATGTACTTCTGGAAGATGTCTGACTCACTCAGGAACTCCCTGTTGAGCCGTTCTTGTTTCAACCTGAAAATTTCATCTTTTATCCTAGCATTTCCGAGCAGTCTAGGACCATTTACCACGGCAGTCGCATAATCAACATCATACGCTTTCTGATATGCCTTGGTGGCATTAAAGCAGCGAATATAATAAACGCAAAAAAGCTGTTGCTTATCAGTCAAATCAGTGTTTTGTATCACCGCTTCTACTTCATCTGCAACAGGCTCTTTTTTTACTTTCTTTGCTTGCTTATTTTCTTTCGCAACGTTGCGTTTATTTTTTTGCAACGTTGCATTCGTTTCGCCATTCCATTTGTACCGGTTTTTCCAACTTCGTACCGTTCCCTCTGCTACTCCTAGCTGGTTTGCAATATCTATTAGCTTAAGCCCTTGCTTATACATTTCAAAGGCTTTGTCCGCTCTCGCATCTTTTGCCTTTGGCAAGGACCATCACCACCATTCTTTTATCAGTATCCCTCAAATAACTTAGGGGGAATAGGGCGTCCATCCGACGCCCATAAAAAAAGCGTAAGCAGATTCTTCTCTACTTGCGCTCTTTTCATTTTATATATTATCACGAATATATGTATCATTGTGTATCATCTTTATCAGATTCCTCATTTTCTATCATCAGTTGATAGTATACTCCTGTTGGATTAAAGTTTTTTAATGCATTAGCATGAATCCGGTGAATTTGTGCCCACTGATACCCCATATGCACACAAATCTTTTCCCAGCTGTACCGACGAAGATACCGATATGTTAATACCTCTCTTTCTGTCTCATTTTCCATCTTTTCAATATCTGCAAATATTTCTGCATATATATCAATACGTTTGTATCTGGCAGCTATTAGCTTATTTATCAGTTCGTCCAACTTTGCCATATAATCAGACAGATCTGTTTTATTATGTGCATGCGGCATATCATCCATAATAACAGACGGCATCATTTTATCCAGTCGCAATTGTTCTATTTCTTCCTCTATACGTTTGGCTGCATTTATGGATGGAATATATGATTGTAAGTACGCCTTTTTCAAATCGTTATTGTTCACTTTATTTCCCCCCTGGTATTTCTTTTAACAAAATTTTATCACGTACTTACATATTGTTTGTGCCAACTTTAGGGCAAAAATAACAACCATCGTAATTGGTGGTTGGCTCCATATTATCATTTCAAGCTAAAATAAAAATAACTATCGAAATAATTAAAACAATCCATAAAACTTTATTTTTCAAGATTCTAATTATATAATTTTTAGGAAAATCCTTTTTGTATAATTCATAAGATTCGAGTTGTCTTGACAATTGTTTGACATAATTGTCAAAATCTTTTTCATGTATAGCGCTTATATTTTCTGTTTTTAATGAAATATCTCTAATATTTGATAATATTTCAGACAATCTATTATCAAATTTACCAGACGAATATTTTTTAAAACTATACAGCGTTTTTCTCCAATATTCCTCAATCATCTCATTTATGTCTAAACTATCTTTTAAAAATTCTTGATACTTCCATGTAATACATATCTTTCTAATTGGTTCTATTAATTTTTCAGCTTCGTTCATTTCATTTTGAAAATTTGCCAATACATAAAAAACTATTGATACTATAATACTGGAAACAAATCCTCCAACAATTCCAATTGCAAGATTTTGCATTGCATCATTAAAATTCATATATCTCCCTCACTCTCGCATTTATTTAATACTAATTATACCGCTGTACATATAAGCAATCAAATACTTTTATGATTCTTTCCATTCCATCCTCAACTGTCCATTCTTCTCTTCTACCAGATGGTACATCCTCTGTCTCATTAATCTTTTTGCCGTATTACGTCTTCGGTAAAAGCTTCTCCTGCTGATCGGGAGAATACCATAATGAGCCTCAAGCATATCATATGACACCTTGTGTATTATGGATTCTGTTAATTCTCTGGCTATGAAACTGTCTACCTCATTACAAATCTCATACGTTTCTCTTTCGCTCATCATGCACATTCCCCCTTTCGTGCAAGCTGTTTATGTATTATGCAACATTATAACATATGTTTCACTCGTTTTATAAACTTTCATTATAATCGAATGCAACATTTTTATTTATATATTGTTTTCAAAAATAAAAAAGAGCCGGACATACAAGACATTTAAGTCTCATACATTCGGCTCTATGGCGCTAACTTATGCAGTAATTATAGCATATCTGATTTATAATGAACAGAAAGAGTCCTAACTCTCGAATCATTGACGTTTGGTCAAAAGTCAATTCTATCTATTGTGCTATACTTTTTATGATTTCTTTCCTTT
>ERZ1034753.230-NODE-230-length-20791-cov-14.104842_pt1 | contig 20791 bp, 19 predicted proteins | sample MGYA00520702_ERZ1034753 | MGnify/ENA primary metagenome ERZ1034753 (study PRJEB33766, sample SAMN09781700) | gut metagenome | biome: gut microbiome | host: Homo sapiens | place: Madagascar | study: EMG produced TPA metagenomics assembly of the PRJNA485056 data...
GCAAATATACTGTATTTTAGTTTATCCACAAAATAATGCTGCGACAATAAATGAAGCATAATCACTTTAACCTGCTATTCTGACGGTTCACACAGCATTTTTTTTCGCATAAGGAATCATTGTATTTATAAAAAAAATAGTATCTTTGTACCGAAATAAAGATATGTTCTTGGACCAGCGTCCTTGCATAGAATTAAAAACGTAATAATCAAATAGAATGAATTTATCAGAAACAAAACACTTATTGTGCGTACTGGTTGCAGTAATTACCATTATCTTATCTTCATGTAATTCAGAAAATGAGACACCTGTAAATTACAATAGTTTGCCAGAGGTAATAGCCAAGGATTTCAACAATCGCTACGGAACAAACAACATAGAGCAAGTTTATACAGGAACTGATTTCTACCGCCACACGGGGCAACAGGAAACTTATGTCTATTGCAAGGACAAGGCTGGGAATGAATTGCTTGTGGTGTATGTAGATAATGTATGGAACCGTAGTGTGCTTACTTTATCAGACATTAATAAATTACCAGACAATGTGCGACAGAGATTTTACAAAGAACTTCCTAAATCTGTCAAATACGAGTTCAGGAAGATAAAGGAAATATCACAAGCATGTATAAGTGGAAAAAACTATGAGTTGTGTTATATTGTTCAAGATTCTTCAATGAATAAGAACTGGATCCACACACTTGTTATCGACAGCAATGGCACGGTGCTCAAGTCTTGCGAATATGAACTTAACGATAACGCTTACGTAAGACCGCTCCCTACAGATATAGACTGGATATCAGAACATTATAGAGATGCTACAGTACTTGGATATATAAACGATCTGGGCTATGACAACTATCTTATTATGCACAACGGAGTGTTAAAGTCGGTATTATTCGATTCAAACAATATTGATTTAAAATGGAAGGAGACAAGATATGCCTTGCCAGAAGGCACTACTGTACCGAGTCGTGTGCTTGACACATTACATACAAAACATCCAGATTTCACTTATACAGAAGTCTTTGTCATAGAAAATCAATGTGGCATCTTTTATCTTTTTACCGATGGAACAAGAGTCGACCGATTAGGACATTATATTGAGGCAAACTAAAGGTATATATGGCGTCTCAATATATGAGCAGATGACAGACAAATAACTATCGAAAAAATCATCCCAACCTATTTGTTTTTCTGATTAATTTCCATAACTTTGCATAAGTGAATACCTTTCAATAACTAACAATTTAAAACGGCAAAATATGGATAGACACATTAAGAATGGGATGATATCCATGGGAGTATGGATACTTTTTCTTGTTGTTTTGTTTGGTTCGTTCATGACCTTTACAGATTCCCCTTTCAGCGATCTCTTGGATGAGGAAACAGGAGGCTTCATATCTGGTGCTTTCTTCCTGGCATGGGCACTTATCTGGTTTGCCATAGGCAAGCACTACAGTCGTGACTATGAGCTTAAGAAACAGGCCTTCATCGAGAAGTATAAAGGATTTGACGAGAATGTTACACGTACAATGTTCAAGAAGGCTTATTTCTCAGATATAGCACGTATGTTGTCTCGGGTGTTTTTCATTGCCGTGCCTTTCTATGTTGCGGCAAACGTTAAAGACACAGTGACCTTGAGGAACTGCATCTATATCGGGATTCTTATGATTATTTCCATTGCCTTGTATGTATACTATAAAAAGAATGGCACAAAGGAAATTACGCTATAGTTCGAAACAATAAAAATATCGGTCAAGCAAAGAAAAACCAATGAATGATTGGCATTTGCTTGACCGATATTTTATTCTTCTTCCTTTATATACTCATTTATTTGTTTTTCCAAGAGAGGAAGATCACTTGTTATTACATCCCAAACGACATTATTATCAACTTGAAAATACTCGTGAACAATATAATTTCTCATGCCGTTCACCAATTTCCATGGAGTATTGGGATGCGCATCTCTAAAATCTTCAGTAAGCATATTAGAAGCTTCGCCAATAATCTCGATATTTTTAACTACGGCATAGTACATCATATCATCAGCTATGAAATCATCAAAAGTTTTTCCCTTAGTGTAACGTCTGATTCTTTCTATAGCTTGAAGCATGTGCTCAAGACGACTTTTATCTCTAATTCGTTCTCTCATATACCAATAATTTATCTCGTTCAGCAGACTCTTTAGCGAAAGGCAGCAATGTTCCCTCTGATACCAAATCAACCTTTCTGCCTAACAGTTCTTCTAAATCGCTCCACATTCCAAAAAATTTCAGACCTATTGGTTTGCTTTTGTCCAAAGAGACAATAATGTCAACATCACTATCCTGAGTTTCTTCTCCTCTTGAGAAAGATCCAAACAGCCATGCTTTCAACACAGGTTGAGTGCTGAAATACTTGCGTAGTAAATCTATAATGACGGGGTTTCTCATATACAAATTGTTTTACTATATAATAATGTGGCAAATATACAAATAATTATTGATAACTTTACAACTATACATTTATTTAGAATTAAATTACAGAAAAAAACAAATTTTTATTGTTTTTCTTACAAATTATTTACCTTTGCACCCAGCGAAATAAAAAATAGAAACTATGAATAAGAAAATGCTTATATTGTTTTACAAAGACAATAGGGACTTGCAGACCTAACAACAGATATGCATAAAAGAACCTGTGTTGAAAAGCTATATGAGTAAGCTAACTTTCAATAATTAGTCATTATGAACCATATAAACAATAGAGTTGTCATACTTTTCTTCATGCTGGTAAACGTAGCATTTTCACATGCCCAAAATGTATTTCATGGAGAAATTGTGTCGATTAACGGAGAGGTTGGTATAGCGAATGGATATATTCTGCTTATACAAAATGGAAATATTTTCAAAACTACTTCTTCTTACAAGGATGGCAGTTTTACCATAAAGGATATTCCTGCCGGTGATTATATCGTAGAGGTTACGTGCTTAGGCTACCAAACAATATGCGATTCTCTTAGTATAAAAGATACAACAAAACGTACCTATAGACTAAAAGAAGAAACAAAAGAAATTGACGAGGTGACGATTGTAGCCGACCGTAGTCAGATTGTAAAAAGGACTGCCAATGGTGAAATATTCTATCTGTCGTCAGATGCAAAGAAAATGAGCAATCCATTCAGGGCTTTGCAAGAGATACCTGCCATCATATCTGATGCCAACACTTCATCTGTAAAAATGTTAAACGGAAAAGCACCTTTGATTCTTATCAACGGCAACATGATTAACTCTGGTATTGGACCTATTTCTCCAGCTGACATTGAGTCTGTTGAGGTTGTAAACTCTGTATCTGCACGTTATCTGCAAGAAGGTGTTACGAGCATTCTGAATATTAGATTGAAAAAGCATACCAAACCATACTTATGGCTTGAAGGAGCAACACGTCATGAAATACCTCTTGATAATGGTTTTGGTGTGGGGTATTTTGAAATAGGAAACCATAAGATTAGTCTTTACGGCAGAGCAGCCTATCACTATAAATACCATGAAGATGTAGAATCATTCGTTAACCGCACGAATACTGGTTATAAACAGACTTATGACCTGTCAACTCGTAGTGATGCCAATAAATGGATAGGTGAGTTGTTGCTGAAGTATCAGATTACTCCTAATGATTATTTTGCAGCTCAACTATATGACTCATATAATACTACTAAAGGAAATGCCTCGGCTCATGGAAATTATACTACTGATATTTCACAGTGGTATAGTTTCCAATCCTTCGACACGAACAAAAGCAATATTCTCACCACGAGTCTGTATTACAAACATTCATTTTCAAAAAGTAGTGATTTAGAATTGCGTTTAGCGTACAATTTCAATAAGAATGATTATAATGCCAATCGCACAGACTCTTATGAAAAGCAACAAATCGATGCAAATACACTATATAACAACAAACGTCATTCCGGAAGTTTCAATATTGACTATTCAAAAGAATATGCCAACAACAGTTCGCTGATAGCAGGAAGCCACAACACGCTCATCATGGATGACATCAATAACGCCATTGGTGAAAATCCAATATTCAAACATTATAGCTATAACCAATATGTATATGTGGGTTATGGTGGCTCTCTCAAGCATCTACACTATAATGCTTCAATTGGAATGGAAGGTATATGGGCAAAGGCAGGTGACGCCAACTATAACTATTTTCGTCCAAGGTGCAATACAAGTATTACATGGGTAGCTAACAAACACAACTCCGTCCGCTTAAGTTATCAACTTTCAAATACAGCTCCAAATGTTGCATATCTGAACCCTTACAATACATCAACCGACTCCTTGTTTGTAAGCATAGGCAACCCGAATCTAAAGCCACAAATGACACATAGCGCCTCCATGTCATATACATTGAATGTCGGCAAGCTGTACTTCACACCTGTTGCTGACTATAAATACATAAGTGATGTGATAGAAAACTATGGCCATTCAGATGGGGGCGTTTATTATAGCACTTATGCAAATACTGGACATTTTGCCCAGATATCTGCAGGAGCTGATTTTAGTTATCGTTTTAAGTGGGGACGAGTGTATACAGGTGGCGGTTGGAAAGCCTATTATTTCATGGGGCACAACGCCAAAAGCTCAACCTATGTTTCATTTGGCTTTAACGCACAAGTGAAAGACTTTTCATTCTATGGCGATATAGATTACAATTCAAGAGATTACACGGCATTGGCATGCACCACATATTCGCATCCGTCAGTTGCCAATCTACAAGTGAACTACAATTTCACACCTGACTTCTATATTGGTGTCTGCTTACAGCATGTCACTGGCGAATATCAAAGTAAGACAACGACTGTTGATGGGTCTTTCCACTCTGTAGTAGAGAATCATTACAAGGACCAAAAAATCCGTCCATGGGTAATTCTAAGATATACTTTCCGTAAGAATGCTGACAAGAAGCATAAACTTGGCAAAGTGTTGAATAGCACCGAAGAGGGTATATCCATTATAAAGTAATAAAAATCGGTCAAGCAAAGACAAACTAACGAATGATTGCCTTTTGTTTGACCGATATTTTAGAGTTCTTCTATCATTTTATTTATAGTCTCTAACATTCCTGGGAGTTTGTTTTTAACTACATCGAACACAATAGATTCATCAATATCGAAATAGTGGTGAGCGATAATATCACGTATTCCCATAACACCTTTCCAATCTACTTCTGGGTAATTGGAAAGAAGTTGCTTTTGTGTCATTTTATCAATTCCTTTGATACTTTCACCTATTGCAAGAAGCAACATACATGTGCTTTCAAGACGTTCCATACCAGTTGGTGAAAGCAAATAATATTGTGAATCATCAATAGCTTTAGAGTTATCAATGATTCTTTCAATAGTAGAAGCTATTCGTTTGAGCGAATAATATAAGAGTTCTTCGTCATACATATATTCCATCTCTTTTAATTTGTTTCAAAAGCATAGGATTCATATTATTGCGAAGTCGTACTATATCTACTGGCTTACCAAAGAGTTCTTGCAGTTCTTCTTTGATATGAACCATTGTAAATAAGTCTGGATTTTTCATTTCAACACAAACATCGACATCGCTGTCTTCGGTCTGTTCGTTTCTCGCCACAGATCCAAAGATTCCTATCTTTGTAATTCCATAAGCATCAGCTTTGGTGCTTAGGTATTTGCGAAGAATGGTAATATAATCGTTTGTTGTTGTCATAATCTTTTCATTTTACTACAAATATACGATATTGTTTTTTACGTTCCAAGTCTTTACTGCATTTTCTTTCGTTTTTTTTATTTTTTATTACCTTTGCACCCAGCGAAATAGAATATAGAAACTATGAATAAGAAAATGCTCATAACGTTTCTATGCTTCTCGGCTATATCACCGATGATGGCACAGGATATCAAGGGAAAGATTGTGGATGAGAAGGGCCAACCTTTGGCATTTGCAAATGTTGTGCTTTTGAATAGGCAAGATTCTGCTTTTGTGAAAGGAGTTGTAAGCGGTGAGGATGGACAGTTTGCCATCGATTCTCCTTGCAACAATGGAATAATCAAGGTTACGTCTGTTGGATACAAGACAGTATGGAAGGATTGTGCGGGAGAGAATGCCGGTGTGATAAAGATGATGGCAGACAGCAAGATATTAGGCGAAGTGGTGGTGAAATCATCTATGCCTAAGACTATACTTAAGAATGGAGGAATGACAACAACAGTTGCTGGGTCTGTACTTGAAAAGGCAGGAACTATGGAACATCTGCTCGACCGCATACCTAACGTATCTGCGCAAAACGGCAACATTGCAGTGTTTGGACGTGGCGAGCCTATAATATATATCAATGGACGACAGATGAGAGACAGAAGCGAACTCGACCGCTTGAGTTCGGACAACATCAAGTCGGTAGAGGTAATATCCAACCCAGGTGCTCGTTATGCTGCAAGCACTAAGGCTGTTATACGTATCACCACAAAGAAGATACAGGGCGACGGATTTGGATTTGACGCTACTACAGAAGGATCATACGATGAGAAAAAGAACATGGGAGGATATGGCAGGCTGAATATTTATTACCGCAAGCAAGGATTGGAGCTTGGCGCTTACGCCTATGGCGCAAAACAATCATCGCCAGACGAGAAAGACTTGCAGCAAATGACATATCTCGACAAGACATGGAACCAACAGGACAAAACACGTTGGAAAAACAAAACCGAAACTTTTAGTTCTCGACTGAATGTCAGTTATCAGTTTGACGACAACAATTCGTTTGGAGCAAGCTTTAGTTTCTTGCGCAATCCAAAGCTGATAACAGACGGAATGACGGAAGGCTCTGTGTTGAGAGATGAAGATTTGACGGAGAACAACACTTCTATTAGATCGGAGTTTGGGCAGAATAGCAACTTGTCAAGTAATATATATTATGTAGGTAAGGTTGGTAAATTGGGTATTGACTTCAATACAGACTGGTTTTGGTCAAAAGGAAACAATAAAAACAATATAGATGAACATTATCAGGAAGTGAACTCGGATATGCAAAACCAACTTGTAAACAGTACCACTTCAAAATACAACCGCCTGATAGCTTCCAAAATGGTGCTCTCTTATCCGCTTATGGGTGGTGACTTGTCTGTAGGTGGCGAGTATTCGTTCACCAATCGTAACACCAACTACGCCATCATTCCAAACACTCTTGCCGATAATGTAAGAGACCGCATTAAGGAGGGCATGTCCGCTGCGTTCGTCACCTACAGTCGTGACTTTGGCAAGCTGAACATGGAAGCTGGTTTGAGATACGAGAATGTTGACTTCAAGTATTACGACGATGGTAAGTATATGGCGGAGCAAAGCAAGACTTATGGCGATTGGTTCCCATCCCTCAGCTTTTCTATGCCAATCGGCAATGTACAGATGCAGCTAAGCTATGCTGCCGACATTGATCGTCCTAACTACTGGGTATTAAGAAGCGGCGTTCAATATAGCAACCACTATACATACGAGACCGGTAATCCGTTTCTTGTCTCAGAGATTTCAAGAGATATCAGTTACGACCTCGCTTACAAATGGCTGACTTTCAACTTGACTTATGAACATGTATCTGATCCGATTTATCAGACAGTAGAGATGTATAAGGACAATGCCACCATTGGATTGATGAGGATGATAAATGGCAAATCGTACAACAATGTGTCTTCTATGCTCACCTTGCAGCCAACCTTCGGCATCTGGCATCCTATGCTGTCAGCTATGGTTGAGAAGCAATGGTTCAAGTTGGAAACAAGGGACGGACTGTATCTTAACAAACCTGTAGCGGAGCTCAAACTCAACAATACCTTCGATACGAAATGGGCGATGTTCTCCGTTATGATGACTTACATCACAAAGGGATACGAGGAGAACCATTACATCTACAAGCCGATGTTCAATACCGACTTGTCTATATACAAAGGCTTCCTGAAGGACTGCTTGACTTTCCAACTTTATGTCAACGACGTGTTTGGCACGAACGACAGTCATATTATAGGCAAGTACGGCAAACTGAAGGAAACAATCTTTGATGAGTTCTCTACAAGCAAAATTTCATTGACTGTTCGCTATAAGTTTAATGTCACTCGAAGCAAGTATAAGGGTACGGGTGCAGGAGACAGTCAGAAGAACAGAATGTAAGGAATACATCTTACTTGAGATTCCCTAAAATAAAATATCTGTCAAGCAAAGACAAACCAATGAATGATTGGCATTTGCTTGACCGATATTTGTTTCTATCTTATTATCCATTCCGTAATGTTCCGTTCGTCCTTCACACTGAAAGCGATTCCTACTTTCACTATTTTCTTGCCACTCAGAGCGAATGCGTCAGCATAACGCTTTGCCTCTATTTGCTCAAGTGCTTCTTCTGCAGTCTTGTCAAACTTCAGCTCAATTATGAACACATGGTCGTGGGTTTCGAGAGTGATATCGGTGCGCCCCTTTGCCGTGCGCTGCTCCACAAGGATGCGATAGTCGGTAAGAAGGGCAAAGATGATGTAGAGCATCTGTTGGTAATGTCCCTCATATAGCGTGTTGTCGCAATAAGGCACAGTAGCAAGGAAAGTCTGAAGCAAACTCAATGCTCCGTCAATGTCACCACTGTTTATGAAAGCCGACATTCGAGCTATTACGACCTTGCCTTCATCTATCTCCGTTGTAACATAATTCGGCAACAGACTCTCATACAGTCCGATGCTTATTTCCTTATTTGGTATGTCGAGTTTGTAGAGTTTCAGCTCCTTGTCATAGTCCTTTATCGTGATGTATCCGCTCTGGTATAGCAATGGTATAATGGACGTCATATTCTCCGTGGGGGCATCGAACGACGACTGCTTGGCGTGGATATTGCCGATGCTTGAGGGGAGAACCTTAAACTTGCGCATCATCTCTATCAGGAACGTCGGAGAGCCCGAGCCAAACCAATAAGCCCCTATTTTCTCTTTTGAGAAACAATTCAGCAGACTGTAAGGATTGAAAATGTCGGGCGACGGATACGTGAAATGATAACCGTCGTAATTATCTGTAAGCTGTAGTATGGCTTCCTCTCTGGTGACGGACATTTTTTCGGCAAGACGATCAATGTCGTCAGACATCTGCGTAAGCAATTCCTCTTTGGTGATGCCACAAATGCCGGCATAGGCTTCGTCCATGCTGATATTGGTGATGTTGTTCAGTTCGCTGAAGATGCTGAGTTGTGAGAATTTAGTGATACCCGTAAGGAACACGAATCGCAACATCGGCTCACACTGCTTCAACGGACTGTAGAAGTTGCGCATAATATATCGCAAGCTTTCAAGCCGCTCGTCTTGATGAGCCACATCCAGCTCGTCAATAAGCACAACCACCTGCTTGCCCGTCTTGTTATAGACGGAAGAAATGAGGTTTGCAAGGCGCACATTGGCATCCACAGCGTCACACTCTATGCCGAACCTGCGTTCATTTTCTTTAAAAATAACGCCTAAAAAAGCAAGAAATAGCAGAATGATGCTTTTATTTTGAGTTTCAAGTGGTTGTGGCAGTCGTTGGCTTTAAGTGGCATATACGAGGAAAAGCGAAAAACGCAGATTGGAGAAATAGAAACGCTTTCAAATCATTACCTCGCAGAAACGCCCTAATAAGCATTTTTAACGGTGGCGGTTCAATCTTCTCCATTCTGCGTAAGTTTTGGTTTTGCCATGCAACTCTCATAGTTTAATTTTGCACCGAACAAAAAAGTAAGAATTATGAGATGCACTTTCAAGACAGTCTTCTATGTAAATGGAAGCAAGGAGAGAAACGGAATTGTCCCTATCATGGGACGAGTGACAATCAACGGAACTATCGCACAGTTCAGTTGCAAGCAGAGCGTTACCAAGGCTATTTGGGATGCCAAGGGCAACAGAGCCACAGGCAAGAGTAAGGAAGCCAAGGAGGTGAACTTTGCGCTTGACAACATCAAGGCTCAAATCACCAAGCATTACCAGCGACTTTCCGACCGTGAGGCGTTCGTTACCGCTGAAATGGTGAGAAACGCCTACCAAGGCATAGGCACGGAATACGAGACATTGCTCAGAGCCTTTGACAAGGAGAACGCAGCTTTTGCCAAGCGTGTTGGCAAGGATAGAGCCAAGAACACCTACCGCAAGTATTTGACGGTAAGAAAGTATGTTGCTGAGTTCATCAAGCATCAGTACAAGCGCAGCGATATGTCCATGAACGAGCTTACAGAGGAGTTCATCCGTGACTATTGCCTGTATCTGAAGAATGTCGTCGGACTTGCTCAGTCCTCCATTTGGATTTACTCCATACCACTGAAGCATATCGTAACGGCAGCTCACTACAACGGCAAGATACCGAGAAATCCATTTGCCATGTACCACGTTGACCCAGACCACAAGGAACGTGAGTTCTTGACATTGGACGAGCTTACCGCCATGACCGAGATAACGTTGGAAGACTCGAATATAGCATTTGCGAGAGACCTTTTTATCTTTGGTTGTTGGACAGGTATATCTTTCATCGACATCAAGAACTTGACGGAAGACAACATCAGCATGATAAACGGTGCTCCTTGGATTGTTTCCAAGCGTCAGAAGACAGGTGTGCCTTTCCAAATCAAGCTGATGGATATCCCCATGCAGATTATTGAGAGATACAAGTCTTTCAGAAAAGGAAGCCACTTGTTCAATATCGGCAATCTTAGCAACATCAACAAGCGCATCAAGAAGGTAGCGACAATGTGTGGTATCAAGAAGCGTGTCTCGTTTCATGTCTCACGTCATAGTTGGGCTGTTTTAGCCTTGGAGTACGGAATGCCGATAGAGAGTGTGAGCAAAATTCTTGGTCACACGAATATCACAACGACACAGATATACGCCAAGGTGACAAGTACCAAGCTTGACCATGACATATCTGTCTTTGAAAGTCGAATCAAGGGGCATTTGCCTGCAATTGGAGGAATGGCATGAAAAGGACTGTAATCACCGTGGACGGAAATGGAATGCTATCCATTCCGTCCAACATTGAGGACTTGTGGATGAGTGAAAATGAGTTGGTAGATATGCTTTATGTCACAGCCTCGAAGCTCAAAGCCGTGATAAAAGCCATATATAAAGAAGGTATGTTGCTGATGTCGGAAGTCCAACAAAAGCAAGAAAACTCCAATGGAATTTGGCAAACGCTGTATGGATTCCCTATGGTTGTTGCCATTTGCTTCCGTCTAAACTCCAATGGTGCAGCGCAACTTCGTGATACCATCTTCAAGAGATTGTACGGAGCAAAAGAGAAAACAACCCTAGTCCTGCAACTCTACGGAGGGACAAATACTTTTAGCTAAGAATGGTCGCATCTTTGACGCTTCGATTATTCACTGTCGTATCAAGCATTTCTGTGAAGAATGCAGAGCTGCCGATGTCAAACGTTTTACATGTTTATCGTATGACATATAAAACGTATGACATGCAGGAATACATTTTTGTTCATCCCGAGGAAAGGTTTCCGTGGAAGCCTCTCTTCGGGACTTCTCGTTTCATCTTGTCCCGATTGGCTACATCAAGCACCTTGATTTCCAATCTTTTAACATTGTCGGTGCAAACTTCTCCATTCTGCGTAAGTTTGTGTTTTGCGTTTTGATTTTCCACCCTTACCTTTGCAACTTTAATTTTATCAACTCACAAAGGTTAGATTATGAGCAAGACAAACGACAACAAACAACCTGTAGCTGTGGAAAGAAAACAGCCACAGGCAGCACCTCCGCCAAACGAGGTGTTCATCCGTGTTGGCACTACCTTGTACAAGGTGGTTGACCAACCTAACATCAGTGGTGGAAAGGTAAGAAAGCGCATTCCTTGGAACATGGAAACCTTGCGTCAGGACTACGGCAAGGAGTTCATCAAGTACGTTCACAAGTATGACGGCTTCTGTACCGTTCCAGAACATGTGAACCATCGCACGGTGATAGATGGTTTCCTCAATCTATACGAGCCGATAGGTCACAAGCCAATGCAAGGGGACTTTCCGAACATCAAGAAGTTGGTAAGTCACATCTTTGGTGAGCAATACGAGCTTGGCATGGACTACCTGCAACTACTCTATCTCAAACCTGTGCAAAAGTTGCCCATTCTGTTGCTTGTATCAGAGGAAAGAAACACTGGCAAGACCACATTCTTGAACTTTCTGAAAGCGTTGTTTCAAGACAACGTAACATTCAACACCAACGAGGACTTCCGCAGTCAGTTCAACTCCGATTGGGCTGGCAAGTTGCTCATTGTCGTGGACGAGGTGTTGCTCAGCCGCAGGGAGGATTCCGAGCGGTTGAAGAACCTCAGCACCACACTCTCGTATAAGGTGGAAGCCAAGGGCAAGGACAGAAATGAGATTTCTTTCTTTGCCAAGTTCGTGCTATGTTCCAACAACGAGTACTTGCCTGTCATCATTGACGAGGGAGAGACCCGATATTGGGTGAGGAAGATTTCATCATTGCAAGCGGATGATACCAACTTCTTGGAGAAACTAAAGGCTGAGATACCTGCTTTTCTGTTCCAGCTGCAAGGCAGAACGCTGTCCACCGAACACAAGAGCCGAATGTGGTTCGCTCCCGAACAGATAGCTACTGATGCACTGAGAAGAATCATACGCTGCAACCGCAACAGGCTTGAGGTGGAAATGTCGGAGCTGTTCCTTGAAATTATGGAGAACACCCAAACAGACAGCTTGCAGTTCTGCCTCAATGACGCAATCGCCTTGTTGCAATGCAACCATGTGAAAGCGGAGAAGCACCTTGTGCGAAAGATAGTGCAGGACTGTTGGAAGCTGCAACCTTCCGAGAACGCCCTCACCTACATCTCATACGAGTACAACTATAACAGCTGCGGTCACTACTCGCCAACAAAACGTGTGGGCAGGTTCTACACCGTAACGAGGGACAAGCTAAATAGCATATAATTTTGTTGAATTGTTGAATATAATGAAAGAAGTATTGAATATCAAGCAATTACGGCTCAACATTTTCTCAACAATTCTCTCAACAAAAGAAAGGGACTGTTGAAAAGAGAAAACATGACGGCTCATGCCTGTCTTTCTCTTTTGCCCAGTGATTTTGTTGAAAAGAACCATTTGTTGAGAGTTTGTTGAGCAGATAAGTCTTTGGTTATCACATCAATACATGCTATCCTCAACAAATCATCAGAAATACATACACCACTTAATCCACAGTAAGACATGAACATTCAAGAAGCAAAGCAAATCAAGATTGCAGATTATCTGCAAAGTTTGGGACACCGCCCTGTCAAGCAGCAGGGCGCAAACCTTTGGTACAAGTCACCGCTGAGAAATGAGAGCGAGGCATCTTTCAAGGTGAACACCACGCTGAACAGTTGGTTCGATTTCGGCATGGGCAAGGGCGGCAACATCATCACCCTTGCGTCATACCTTTACGCAACCGACAACTTGCCTTATCTTCTGGACAAGATGGAGAAGCAAACTCCCCATGTTCGCCCGACAGTCTTTTCTTTTACTCAGCAAGCTACCGAGCCGAGTTTTGAGCGATTGGAAGTGAGGGAACTTAACCATCCTGCACTCCTGCGCTATCTGAGCGAGCGTAAGATTAACCTGTACATCGCCCAAAAGGAATGTGCGGAACTCCACTTCTCGCATAACTGCAAGAACTACTTCGCCATCGGCTTCAAGAACAAGTCGGGTGGTTACGAGGTGCGCAACCGATTCTTCAAGGGGTGTATGTCCCCCAAGGACATCACCCATATCCGACATCAAGGCGAGCCAAGATACGCTTGCTATGTTTTCGAGGGCATGATGGACTATCTTTCCCTTCTCTCGTTACGCATGGAGAAGTTTCCGTCTTGTCCGTCATTGGAAGCGCAGGACTACGTGATACTCAACTCAACAAGCAACGTTGACAAGGCTATTGACGCACTGCACGGCTACGAGCGCATCAGTTGTCTGCTCGACAACGACGAGGCTGGGCGGAAGGCAACGCTTGCCATCGAGACTGCCCTCGGCTACCGTGTGAGGGACGCATCCCACTTGTACAGTGAGTACAACGACTTGAACGACTATCTGTGCGGAGTAAAATCCAAACAGTCAGTACACCAAGTACAGCCTGTTAAGCGGACCGTTCCACCTCGTAAGAGAGGCGCAGCCTTGGGTATGTGATGTGATTCCTGCCCCAATGGCTATTCTGAACGGAAAAGCCATAGCTCAATAGGGCGTTTTCTTGACGCAGTGGCACACCACCGCTAAAAACACCCATTTGAGCAAAGGGGCATCCCCTTTTGAAACCCCGTGAGCCATGCGCAGGGCGCAATGCGGCAAGCGGAATTGTACAACTCAAAAACAAGTTTATTATGGGACATTTCAGTTTGGATTTCAAGAAGGCAAAGGGCAGCTCTGACGCAAGGGAGTCAGACCACATAGAGCGCAAGGTGATACCCGACAACGCCGACCCAACAAGAACTCACCTCAACCGTGAGCTTGTCAAGATGCCGAGCGGTGTGTATGGTCGTGACGAAGCCATCGCCCACCGCATCAAGACGGCAGGCATCAAGCGCAAGATAACCAATGACCAGGTGAGGGTGATTAGAACCGTGCTGTCTGGAACGCACGAGGACATGATGAACATCGCAGCCAATGGTCAGCTTGACGATTGGTGCAACGACAGCTTGAAGTGGTTGCAGGACACATTCGGCAAGGAGAATGTCGTTTCGGTGGTTCTCCACATGGACGAGCACACGCCACACCTCCATGCCTCAATCGTTCCGATAGTGACAGGCGAGCGAAGAAAGGCGAGGAGTAAGACTACGGACGAGGGCAAGCGGACATACAGCAAGAAAGCCAATGCCGTGAGGTTGTGTGCCGATGATGTACTCAACCGAGACAAGATGATTGGCTATCACGACAGTTATGCTGAAGCCATGAACAAGTATGGCTTGATGAGAGGTATCCGTGGATCGGATGCGAGGCATACCACCACGGCACAGTATTACCGCAACATCAAGCGAGAGACGGAGAGACTTCAAAACTGCATGAAACTATTGCAATCCGATGTAGAGGAAGCACAACAAATTCTACAACAAACCAAGAGTGAAATCAGCACGGAGAAGCTACAGGCTGCTAAGATGGAAGCCAAGACCGCCCTTGTTTCAAAGATTGGTTCTCTTTTGGGCAGTGGAAAATTGAAGGAGGTGGAACAACACAACCGAAAGTTGTGTGAGCTTGTAACAGACCGAGAGCAATACATAGACGAACTCCATGAGAAGGTGCAGCGAATGGAGGACAGCCACAGTAAACAGCTTGGCGAGATGCGGCAGAAGCACCAATCGGAGGTTGCGAATTTAGAGAACAAGCACACAGTAGAGGTTTCTTTACTCAACGACATCATCCGCAAAGCCAAGCGTTGGTTCCCAATGTTGGAGGCACGCTTGCAAATGGAAGACCTGTGCAGGAAGATAGGCTTCACCATCGAGCAAATCGGAGTACTCCTTACAGGTAAGGCGTTAAACTTTAGCGGTTCACTCTATTCCGAGGAGCACAGAAGAAAGTTCAATGTGGAGAATGCGGAAATCAAGGTGTTTTCTGATTCTACCAAGCCGAACCAACTGTTTTTGTATATCAATAGACAACCTATTGGTGACTGGTTCAAGGAGCAATGGAATAATCTAAGGAAATTTACAAAATGTGGTCTAAAGCTATAACTCTTCAATTGTTATAATAAGAGTCCGAGCAGAAACGCAATGGTGCATTATGTTCGGATTTTTATGTTTTTAACAGTTTCTTACGCAGTCTTTTCGCTTTTCCACGTATCTTATATATAATGTGCACAATCTCGCACACCCAACATGAAGATAGAAAAGCTAATAGAAAGAGTGAAGGCTGGGGATGCTGACGCTTTAAGAACTGTTTACGAAACATATTCTCAACGAATGAGAAATGTTTGCATAAGGATTACCCAAGAGGACGAGGACACAGTGAGTGACCTCGTCCAAGAATCGTTTATACGTGCCTATTATTCATTAGAAAAGCTAAAAGATGCTTCCAAGTTCGGGGAATGGATTGTTGCCATTACAAAAAATGTATCTTTAAGATATTTGGAGAGAATGCGTAAAATACAGATGGTGCCATTCTCTGCGATTAAGGATGGGTTTGATGTGGAAAGTTCATTTGCTTCTGATTCCAAGTTGGAAGAAAAAGAACTGTTGGGGATAATCGACAAGTTACCTTCTGGATACCGCAAGGTGTTCAGAATGGCTGTCATTGATGGATTCTCGCATAAAGAAATTGCAGAAAAACTTGGTATCGAGCCGCACAGTTCATCATCACAACTAACAAGAGCAAAAGTATTGTTGAGAGACATGATAAATAGGCGAATGCTTGCTGTCATTTCCATCATTCTTATCAGCATACCTATATGCAAATACCTGTTTTGGAAGAGAGGGACGGAAAAAGAGCAACTTCCTGTTGTTAAGGTAAATGATGACAAGGGGAAACGTACTGTCAATCGTGAGACTGTGCAGCCAAATACCCATTTATCAGTAACTGATAAGAATATAGTGGCAACAACAAGTCAGAGCAAAATGGAATTGCCAAATTACGCAGTAGCTGATTCTGTCGGCATAAAAACTGATTCTGAAAAGAAGGATTCTACAAACAATATTTTAATAGTAATAGAAAAAGATACTTTGTCACTCGATACGATAAAACAGGTTGCTCCTAAGTTGGAAGAATTCATAGCAAAAGAAGTTACCCCAAGTCACAAAAATAAGTGGCAGCTACTTGCCATGGGTTCTTTGAGCTCTGCATTGGCTCAAAATACCTACAAACTGATTGCAGGAAGTAGTAGTGGCTTACCAGACCCAGACGGTCCAACTCCTATAATACCTGATGTTTTTTCTACATGGGGTGATTATTATAACTATCTTCAACAGAAAGAACATGATGGAATATCTACTGACACGGTAGCACTTATGGCAATCGCCAAACATAATAGTGGTGAGATTGTAGAACATGAGCATCATTATAAGCCTATAACTTTTGGCATATCATTAACAAAAGTAATAGGAAAGAATTGGAATGTGGAAACAGGATTGCAATATTCACTCTTAAAATCTAATTTTATATTGGGTGAGGGTGAATACTATATAGGTAGAGACCAAAAAGTTCATTACTTGGGAATACCTGTTAGAACTTCCTATAAATGGTTTAATTCAAAAAGATGGTCTGCTTACTCCTCTGCAGGTATTCTTTTGAATATACCAATACATGGAAAGAATAGTGTACGATATGTTACAGGAGCAACAGTCCCATACAAAGACAGTTGGTATTTCACGCCATCTGTACAATGGGCGGTAGGTGTTGGAACTGGATTACAATACAATTTGATTCCAAAATGGAGCTTGTATTTGGAACCTTCGTTCAACTGGTATATTCCTAATGGTGGTGCGATTCATACCATTTGGACGGAGCATCCATTCACCATTACTGTTCCATTTGGAATTAGGTTCACATGGTAAAAACAATGTCATCATGCAGTCTTTGGAACTTTTGATGTATCTCTAATAGTAGAAACACAAAAGTTTCTTAAGACCGCATGTACAAGACAAAAGACTATATACGAAATGGGGTTCTGTACCTCAACAATATGTTACGCCCTCGGCACAAGGTGCTGAGCGCGTTAATGTTGTATTCCACAACAAAGTGTCAATCTCGTTGCAAACATTGCTCTATTTGGCAAAAACCTGTGGAGCATCTTTCTTTTAGAGACATCAAGGAAATTATGCGCAGCAAATGTATCACACAACACACCGTCGTAGGATTGGAAGGTGGGGAGTTCTTGCTTCACCCAGAGGCAGATGCAATCATGGAGTGGTTCAAGGAGAATCATCCCAAATACACTTTACTTTCCAACTGCCTAAGTCCACAAAAAGTGATAGATGCAGTGAGAAAGTTCCAGCCAGCTCATTTGTATGTGTCCTTTGATGGCAATAAGGAAACATACAAGAACATGAGAGGATGCAATGGGCATGATAAGGTGATGGAGGTCGTTAAGGCGGTGAAAGATGAGATTCCAGTATCACTCATGTTTTGCCTGTCACCATGGAATACCTTTTCTGATATGCAATATGTCATAGACATAGCAAAAGACTATGGCATTGATGTGCGAATTGGAATTTATGGAACGATGGATTTCTTTGACACCAAGGCGGAGCTTCTTTCTGTAGATTTTGCCAATTACATTCAAAGCATACCTCAGAATATCCATGAAACAGAGGAAAACTTTGACTTTGTAGCTTTGTATGAAGAATGGCGAAACGGTAATCTCAAATTGCGTTGCCAAAGTATCTTTAGTGAATTGGTAATACATTCCAATGGTGATGTTCCACTATGTCAGAATCTCAACGTGAAGCTTGGCAATATCCATACACATTCCTTGGATGATATATTCAACTCAAGATTTGCGCATAAGGTACAATGCAAGTACTCAAAGGAATGCAATGCTTGTTGGATTAACTTCCATCGTAAGTATGACTTGATATTGTTGCGAAACTTCGAGAAAATTCTGCCCAAGAAACTCATTCAAGTCTTTTACGGAAAATATCAATGGACAAACAACGTTAATGAAACATATAGGAAATACATCAATCGAATTTGTAGCTAATGGAATCTATAATAAAGAACATCATTGACCGTTATAAACGAATACGGAGCATGAGGCAGTTGAAGCAGGTGTATGGTGGCAACTATGCTTTTGTGGGCATAGGCGACCATAGTGCAAACAACTTGTATCCTGTACTCAATTACCTTCATGTTCCATTGAAGTATATATGCTGTAAGTCAAAAGACAAGATACCACTTATAGAAGCGGCTTATCCCAATGTCTGCGCAACAACTTCTTTGGCAGATATTTTGCATGATGATGACATTAAGGGTGTGTTTGTGTCGGCTTCTCCACAATCTCATTTCGCAATAGCTTCGGAGGTTATCAAGAGTGGCAAGGCGCTATTTATAGAAAAACCTCCATGTCAAAGTGAAGATGAACTGTTGCAACTAATCAGTATGAGGAAAGAAGCTAACTTTCCACAAGTAACAGTTGGGTTGCAAAAGCGGAACGCCCCTGTCATCCGTATTCTGAAAAAGAAATTGCAGAAATGTAGGGGAAACATGAGCTATAATCTTAAATATCTGACTGGGGCATATCCCGAAGGAGATGCTTTGTTAGACCTTTTTATTCATCCTTTGGATTATGTGACATTTCTATTCGGAAAGGCAGAAGTCAAGTTTGCAGAATGGGTAAAGCATCATACACTCATGTTGGTACTCAAACACGAAAAAGCCACAGGTATATTAGAGTTGTCAACAGGTTACTCTTGGCATGATGCGAAAGAGAGCATGACGGTAAACACTTCAAATGGTATTTTTGAAATGAATCAGATGGATAGTCTGATATATAAAGGTAAGCAAACTATGTTTATGGGAGTGCCGTTAGAGAAAGTCTATCCTCTGAAAATGGTTGAAGTTCATTTGTTCGACCGAAATGACTTCGTGCCTACTATCCACAATAACCAGATAGTTACGCAAGGTTACTTTGATACCATCAAAGGTTTTGTCGATGCTGTAGAAAAACGGAAAACTTCCTCAGAACAATCACTGGAAGCAATCATCGACACTTACAAGTTGATTGAGTCAATTCGTTCAATTCAAAATAAGAAATAGATATGGTTAAGCAAATTGTATTTTTAGTTTTGTCAGCTATGACGATGGAGGCTTGTTCTACGGAACAGAATACCATGGAGCAAGTTAGAATGAGTGATGTGGTGAGCTTTGGCTGTACATCTTCCTTTTCTGCAACAGAAAGTCGTCCAGAATATTATGAGGCAGAAATGGCAAAGCCAACACTAATGTTGATTTCTGTTGATGCAAAAGGTGTCGCTCATTTCAAAGTGAAAGACCTCCAAGCCAATTGTGCGGTAACAGGTTTTCGCCCTCAAGTAAGTTCACAGGACAGAGAAATCCGTATTGTCTTGGTTCCATTGGGAGACCCTACACTTGAGGCAGACTGCATGTGTAAGTTTGATGTAAGTTTCAATCTCTCAAACTTAACTTCGGACGCTTATCATGTGGCAGTATATAGTTCTGATTTCTCGGGCAAATATGATTCTATCAAGCCACTTTATCAAGGAAGCATCTCTTTCTTACCTAATAAGAGTATAGAGGTTGAGCTAAAGTAAGCCGCAAAGTTCTCTCTATCTTTATTAATGGAGAGGACTTTGCTATGATGTTTTTACCACAATGCCACTTTTCCTGCAATTCCCAAATCTATGGTTGCAGTTACCACACCAAGAGCCTTGAACACTCTTCGCATAGTTGGAATAGTAATGCTATACCCTCTCTCCAATCGGGAAATTTGCGCTCTTTTCACACCTATGCGCTCACCAAGTTGTTCTTGTGTCAAGTTCTGCTCTATGCGAGCCTTCTTGATGGCTTCTCCCAAACGGTAAGCATGCAACGCTTCATCCACGTCACTCTCAAAAGCGTCACGTTTCGGAGTACCAACTTTTCCAAAGTGCTTGTCAAGCACATCGTCCAATGGGGTAAGATTCATCTGTGCCATAATTATTTGTTTTTGAAATATTCTTTTCTTATTGCTTCTGCTTTTGCTATCTCCTTGCTCGGTGTCTTTTGTGTTTTCTTGATGATGCCGTGAGTGGCAATCACCAATGTTTCTTTGTCCTTGTCCCAAAAAGCAAACAAGCGATAAGCAGTTT
>ERZ1034753.232-NODE-232-length-20730-cov-4.587715_pt1 | contig 20730 bp, 13 predicted proteins | sample MGYA00520702_ERZ1034753 | MGnify/ENA primary metagenome ERZ1034753 (study PRJEB33766, sample SAMN09781700) | gut metagenome | biome: gut microbiome | host: Homo sapiens | place: Madagascar | study: EMG produced TPA metagenomics assembly of the PRJNA485056 data set...
TCACAAATCATCATTTTAAGCTGGCCGAGATTTTCATGTGAAAACTCCTCGTTCTTCAATTCTAGGATAACTCCGCAATGCAGAATGCGATTGTAGAATACAAGGTCGGGATAATAATATTCATCGTCAATAATAATGCGCTTTTGACGAGCCTCGAAGCGGAAGCCCTTGCCAAGTTCGAGAATTTTGCCTGGTGTCACAAATTGGTGCATCACTGTCGCACAAATTGGGATAGGTAGATTGTCGGTCATTTGAGGATATAATCTGTAGAACTTTCTTGCCCATTTAAACAAAGTAGTCGTCAATCCTTTTCTATTCACTCGTTCCTCCAAATTCTTCAACAATTGTGTTCCATACTCAGCCCTATCCTTACCACACTGTTCAAACTCAACGATATAATAGCCAATAAGCCAGTTGCGCATAGTCTGCATGCGATTGATTGCTCTAACAGCCGAAGACAGAGCCGCATCATGAGTGGTTTGAATGATAGATGCACTTGATGCACTCCTTACACCCCAGCACGTTGTGTGCGTGAGAACAGTTTGTCTACCACAAGGGCGATGGCGCCATCGCCCGTTACGTTACAGGCGGTGCCGAAGCTATCCATCGCAATATACAGAGCTATCATGAGCGCTTGCATGTCGGCATCAAAGCCTAATATTGAGGCCAGCGGAGCCAAGGCAGCCATCACACAGCCACCTGGCACGCCAGGGGCCGCCACCATACAGATGGCCAACACAAAAATAAAATTGAGGAAGAGGGGCAAGCTGCACGGCATATCATTGATAAGACAAATGGTAAGGGCACAACAGGTTATCTTCATCATCGACCCCGTCATGTGAATGGTGGCGCAGAGCGGAACCGTGAAGCTGGCAATGCCCTCGTTCACACCATTTTTCAACGTCTGCCGCAGCGTTACCGGTATGGCTGCTGCCGACGACGAGGTGCCGAGAGCCGTGAAATAAGCTGGCAACATATTTATTAACAGGCGCAACGGGTTCTTGTGCGTCAAGCCTCCGGCAATAAGATATTCGTAAAGCAAAATAACCACATGCAGCACAAAGATAACAATGATGATTTGTGCAAAAACCAATAAGATGTGGTAAGCCTCGCCCGAATAGGTCATGCCCAAGAAGATGCCAAAGATATACAGGGGCAAGAGCGGAATAATGACCTTAGCAATGACGCCCGCCACAATATCTTTAAACTCTTGAAACACCTTGTGCATGGTGTGGCTACGCATGTGAGCAATGCCCAAGCCCAGCATAAACGAGAACACAAGCGCACTCATCACATTGAGCATGGCGGGTATCTCTACCTCGAAAAACGGCTTTAGCTCCTCAGCCTTATCTACCACCACAGGGGCAGTATCGGCAATAAGACGTGGGAAGAGCGCCGACCCTGTGCCATAGGCAAGCAAGCCCGCAAGGATGGTATCTCCAAAGGCAAAGGCTACGGTGGCAACGAGCAGCTTGCCCGCCCCATTACCAATATCGGCAATGGCTGGTGTAACCAGTCCTACAATAATAAGTGGTATCATAAAACCCAAAAACTGGCTAAAGATGCCATTGAAGGTGAGAAACATTCTTACAGTGGTTTCATTAAAAACATTGCCGAAGAGCACGCCCAACACAATGGCCACAATAATCTTTGCCAATAACGGCAGTTTTATTCTTTTTAAGTTCATAACAAGAGCAGTTTTATTCTTTTTAGGTTCATAACATGCTTTTGCTGATAAAAGTACTATTTTTTCAACAACGCGCCAAGCTTTTCTCTGATTTTCTAAATAAAAACTAAAAGCAGTATATTTATCATATTTTATTTGTATCTTTGCCATGATGATTACAGATTTCTCTACTTTTTTTTGCGACACAAAGGTAGATGAATGATGCGACATGACTAAAGCTCTGAGCATAGGTAGCCCAGGACCTTATAACTATAGTTAAACCGAAGTGTTGCAAAGTTACGACTCTGGAAAATTCTTTTGATCTTATTTACAGCCAATATTATCAGCGGTTGGTATCTTTTGCCCTTTCTTATGTTCACGACTCGATGGTGGCCGAGGACATAGCAACAGATGCGCTGGTAAGATTTTGGCAAAGGCAACGTCAGGATGAGAATAGCACTTCAATAGCGTTGTTGCTTACCATTCTTCGTAATTTATGTTTAGACTGGCTCAAGCATGAAGCGATACGTCAGAAGGCTAATGCCCATCTCGCGTTATGGCAAAAAGAAGATTTAGAATTTCGAATATCTTCATTGGAATCATGTGACCCCGATGTGATTTTTTCTAAAGAAATTCATGCCATCATTGACAGCACCCTTACAAAAATGCCTACAACCTCCAGACAAGTCTATTACCTAAGTAGAGAGGAAGGAATGAGCAATAAAGATATTGCCCAGACTGTAGGTCTTAGTGTAAAAGGAGTGCAATATCATATTACCAAGGTGTTAAAGGCTTTAAGGGAGGCTATGAAAGATTACTTACCCATTTATTGGCTCCTTTGGGTTTTGACATTTAAAATTATGATTTTAAGATTATTTATCTAGGCCTTGATGTCGCATTATCGTTATACTATTAAGAACAATAAGAAATATGACTGATGAAAATATATTAGAGGAAAAGCTTCAGACGAAGAAACGAAAGCCGTAATGGAATGGGCACATGCTGATGAAGAGAATATGAATGAGCTTAAGCGGCATAAGCACATACACGATATACTGTTATGGCATGTGTCGCCAAAGAGTGATTTTAAGGAGAAACCTTGTGCTAACCCCAAGAAACGAATAGTATATCTTCGTAGGTTTGCAGCGGCAGCATGTATTGTGGCCGTTTCTGTTTTCGTGTCATGGATTTCTTTCAGAAATATGTGGGAAAGTCCTTATCAGGAGAATCCTGTATCAGTAATTGTTCCTAATGGTCAACAGGTTACTCTTTCCTTACCCGATAGCACAAAGGTTTGGGCAGAAGCTGGAAGTAAAGTATCATTTCCCGTTAAACTTGTTAATGGTTCACGCTTACTATCTTTAAACGGTGAAGCCTATTTTGATGTTCGTCATAACACAGAACATCCTTTTATCGTCATTACCAATCAGTATCGTATAAAAGTAACGGGTACAGAGTTTCGGGTAAGAGCATACGCCAATTCGCCTGAATGGGAGGTGGCCTTATTGAAAGGCTCTGTTGAGATTGTATCGAAAGACAAAGACGAACAAATATACAAGCTTAAGCCTAATATGAGGGCGGTGATGAAAGATGGCACGTTGAGCGTAGATACTATCTATAACCCCAGTTCGTATCAATGGCATGATGGCATCATCTGCTTTGAAGAAAATACGCTTGAAGAGATTTTCAACCGACTCGGCCACTATTACGGTGTCAGTTTCAACGTTTCAAATCAGCAAATTCTTTCTAAAAGATACACAGGAAAATTTCTTCTCCGCGATGGTTTGGCTCACGTGATGCACACGCTGCAACTGGGTAGCAAATTAGAGTATAACATTGATATGGAGAACCACTCGGTTACCATTAATTAATCAATTTTTATTATTTTGATATTGCAGTAAACGCTGTTAGCATAAAACCGAACTGAATGAAACCATCAAAAACTATGATGTAAAAAAACACAACAGTAAACAACAAAAGGACAACAAAAACAACATTTTCGTTAACACTGATAAACAAAACCTATCTTGCTCATACAGTGCCCTTGCTGAGAAAATATTGTTATTGTTGTCCTTTTGTTATTATTATCGTTCTGATATAGCGTTTTTATATTTTTACTATACCCTCACATTATTTTGCGAATAGGTTTCTTTATTCGTCATCCCACACATTATAGGCCCCTTCATGGCCCTTAGCGCCTACGGTATGTGAGCCATCGTTTAGACCGCCGTTCTCAGGGGCATCGTTGTCAAGGCCCGAAGTCGGTGTATATTGATTTAATACTTGACCTGAGCCTACAAGCATTTCTTCACAAGTAGAGAGTTCTTCTACTTCGATAACGGGCTGAATATATTTCTTTTTCATAAAATGAACGTTTTAATTGCCGACTCTACTATAGATAGAGCCTACTGAATAAACACAAACTATTGATTTTTAAATAATCACATTGACATGCACCTACAACTGGTACAATCTCACCTAACCTTCAAGAACTTTACGCCGTGAGTTGGTATGAAGCAGTTGCCTTCTCGTTCTATATCGGTTTGCCGCCAAAGGTCGCGTACGTAAGTGCGGTGCTGCAATCCACAGCTATCAAGCAGTTGGCCATAATTAATGATGATATGCTTGTCGCCAAGATTAAATACTCCTACAGCTCTGCCACCATCAGCCAGCTCACGTACCCAAACCTCCACATTGTCCTTTGCATACTGGCGTTGTGCCTGACGACCGAGAACATCTTGATTAACAGCATTAACCTCGTTGTTGCAGAGCAGCGAAAGTGTGAAGTCGTCTATCTGTGATACATCGCAGCCTATGAGCATATTGGCAGCAAGCAGGCTCCACAGAGAGATGTGGGTGTACTGCTCATCGGGTGTGAGGCGTGTGTCGCGCAGATGAGAGCCCCATCCCACCTTTCCCACGCAAAGCATATCGGGATCGTTCCAATGTCCTGGTTCAGCGTAGGGATAGAGCTTTGCCTGGCTCACGAAGCCTATGTGTCGTACCGACTCCCATGTATCCTCTATATCGCCAGTAGTGCGCCAAGAGTTGGCATCAACATACTTTCCCCACTCCCACACATTGGCCATGCCATATTGACAGAGGCTATAAAAGATATCGCGCGGTTGTTCACGTAGGTAGCGTTCCATCTTCATGTAGGGATGTATGTAGGTTGCCACTGTGTGGTCGGTCGATTTATCCAGTTCCTTAGCGTATCCGCACCAGTCATATTTCAGATAGTCGATGCCCCATTCGTTATAGGTTTGTGCGTCTTGCTCCTCATGGTTGAGCGAACCGAGATGCTGTCCGCAAGTAAAATCGCCAGGTGAAGAGTAGATGCCGAAACGCAGACCATGGGCGTGTAGCCAATCGCCCAGAGCCTTCATGTCGGCAAATTTTTCGTTCACAGCGATGGTACCGTCGGCATTGCGCTGCGGTGCTTCCCATGCATCGTCTACATTTATATAGTTATAGCCATAGTCGGCAAGCCCCTTGTCAAGTATAGCCTGTGCCGACGACATCACCTTCTCTTGCGATACGCTTAGTCCCCAACAGTTCCAGCTATTCCACCCCATCGGCGGTGTGAGGGCAATCTTGTCGCCCACATGTATGCTGAAGGTCTGTTCGACATGCCCCTCAGCATTGTCGGCTTCAAGCGTCATGACATACTCACCGCGTTTCATCAGTTTGCCTGAGATAACGCCCTGATGGGCATCAAGCATGAGGCCATCGGGCAAATTGGCAACACTAAATTTCATAGGACGTACACCCGACATAGGGATGCGGAATATCACGGGCGATTCTGGGCGTACACCATAAACCAGCGGACCGTTGTAGCGTGGTGCCCTGGGCGCCTCTGGTGTGAGGATGTAGGCCGGAATATATTGCTTTTCAACGGTTTTACCACTCTTGGCATCGGTGTATACAACGTCAACACTTATCATCTTGCCCCTGCTGTAAGGCACTGCTATTGTCTTAGCTGCAGCGTGTTTTAGGCTTATCTTATGCTGACTTTGCGAGAGCACTTTACCCGTTTCTGGGTCGCGAAGCGTCACACAAAGCATGCCACGCTGCATCTCACTGAAGGTGTTGCTAATATTAATTGCACATATCGGATTTTTGCCACTTTGCTTCTGCGCAAACGAAAAGCGAAGACCATCAGTGCGACTGATTACCAAGACACGCACTGGCCCTTTGTACATTCCGCCAGGGCTACCACCATTATACACGCGCACGGCAAGCACATTTTCTTTACCCCAGCGTATGGGGCCGCGTTTAGCATCTACGGTGTATTCGCGCTCCACACTCCACGCCGATGAGTAGCCTCCCCCGTCGGCGGGCATACGACCTGTCTTGCCTATAAGCACACCATTGAGGTAGGCCTCATCGGCATCGTCTATGCTACCGAGGCAAAACTTCACGGTGCTTTTCATATCTGACGAAGCAAGCATTGACTCTGGCATAACGAACTTAATGCGATACCAGGCGTATGCATCGTTGTTATGTATACCTTGCATATCCCATGTTTCGCCCACAACGAGCGATTGCCATGCACTATCGTCGAAGGCCGCCAATTTCCATTCAGGGTTATCGCCCACATGAAATTGCGCCCTATCTATATATAGGTTCTGTGCGCTTGCGTTCCATGCCAACAATGCTGTCAGCAAAACCGCCAGCAAGAAGTTTCTCTTTTTCATAAGCACATTAAACGCTTAACGGTTTATATATTTTTTGCCGTTCTGAATAACGATGCCTTTATAGTCTTTGTTAACACGCTGTCCAGCAACATTATAAAGTGGAGCATCAGTAGTAGGCACAGCCTTACCTGTTAGGGCATCAATGGCAGTAACCTTACCGTCATCATTCAAAACAAAACTTAGGGCCTTGGCTCCAGCTGCTGCTGACGTGGGGCGGAACACAGCATGGAAAGGTTTCAGTACCTCGGTGCCCACGGCCTGATAAAACTTGTTATCTGAAGAGATGAACCAGTCGGCTTTCTGAGTCGTAGTTTTGTTATAAGAACCCATAAAGTTAAAGCCATCGGCCTTTACTACAGGTTCGTCAACCTGCAGATTTACGTTCTCTATCTTGTATGTTGCAAGGTCGTTAGCACCATATATAAGCACGGGCACATTGGCAGTAATGCCTGTTGTTGAAGTAGCAAAGGTAAGGGTATAAGTGCCGTCTGATTGCTGGGTAGCACCCTTATAGTTGGCCACTTTAGCATCAGAGCCAAAGGTCTTCTTCACCTGTTCGGCTGTCATGCCAAAAGGCAGCACCAACGTGTTCCACGCGCCAGCATTAAACTTACGTGTAAGCGCAACGTTAGCGAGCCCTGCCGTAAAGACATTCACATCGGCATCTTCATTGAGGGCGATCTCTTTCTCAAAATAGAAATTATTATCATCAGCACCGCCCGCCAACACATCTTCATTAGCCAATACAATAAACACGCTACCCGCTGCCATCGTTTTATCTGAAGTAAGCGGAGCGATTTTATTGTTAGACGCATCAACAACAAACGTCTGTGTGTTAATGCCTTTCACTTGCAGTTCGCCCAAAAGAAATATCGGATAATTGTCGCCGTCTGCCTTTATAACTTTTGATGTATGGTTTTCTTTCACAACAAGGCGAACAAACTGATACTTAGCACCAAGGTCAATCTGATCGTCCGATTGGTTACTGGCATTATATTTTGGCGCAAACCCAGCCTTAACTGTTGTCCACGCTCCATTTACATCGTTAGTTGCAAGAATGTCAATTGTTTTAGGAAACACGGTAAGCCATGCTGCCGACTTTTGCATCATAAGCTTTATTGTTTGATAACATCCTCCCAAATTAACCTGCAAATAATGATATTGTCTGTCTATCACCGGATTGCGGTCTTTACTTGGAATATTATCTTCTGTGCGCCATTGACTTGTTTCATTGTTCAGGTTCGCTTGATCAATCAGTCCAAGGAAACGGTCGTCAGGCTGACCACCCAGTGTGGTTGATGTAAAATCGGAAGCAAACTGAGCAGTATTTACCAAAAGGCTCGGATTTGTCATCGAAACCACCATCTCTTTTTCTATGCCTACGACCTTGTTGCCACTCACGTTATCAAGGTTTGACACATCGGCCACAGGCACTTTATAGGTTCCTGCCAATCCGCTCAAGATGATACCCGTATGTGCAGGAACACGTTGCACGGGGCTCAACAACACTTTACCATTTTGTGGCGCTTCTTTAACTATATATGCCTTTAGCGGCGTTTCACTAAAATCTAATGGATAAGCACTGCACAAGGCGGTATAGCCATCAGCAATGGTGACATTTGTCTCTGATACGCCCTCATAAACCTGAAACTCGCCAAGCTGAGCACAAGGAAAATTGCCCTTCTTATCACCTGCGATATTTGACAAGAAAGAAAAACGCAAGTAACGATAAGGCGTGTTCATAGACACTTCTTTAAAGGCATACAAATAATTTTTGTGGTCTGTCTGCCAAGGAGTGGATATGTTTGAGGCGTTGTCATTTACCACCGTCCACATAGAAAGGTCGTTGCTCCCCTCAACTTTAATGGCAGTAGGAAATTGAAGAAACCATTTACGCCTACCACTCATAGAAAAGAACACATTACGACAAGCTTTTCCTAAGTCAACCTGAAGATAGTGGTAATGGTCGTCTTTTAACCCTTTTTGCAAGTCTGTTACACCACCCGTACTCCAATACGAATCACCTGTAACCACACCATCAATAAGGTTACTCAAACTGCCTTCTGTCGAGCTACTGATATCTGACGAAATTTGTTCTACTGATGTTATCAAAGCCTGCCCCTTAGCATAATGCTGTGCAGTTGCGTTCATCGCACTAATCGCAAATAGCAATAAGAAATAATTTTTTTTCATAATAGTTTTTTATTAGGAAACACTAGTGTTAGGTTATATCAAAATATGATAGTTATTTAAATTATTTATCTTTGCACGCCACGTAAAGTAGCGTGCAAAGAACCGATATTTCAAACATTCGTTATTTCAGACCTACAGTGGCTATATAGTTAGCATCCTTTGTACAATTGTCGTACAAACAATTAGTGACAAACGATTTCATAGCCTTTAGGCTCGTAGCCTGGTCGGGGCGAGCCTTTTTAATTGCTTGGTACGTACCTCTTTCAGTATCTGCAAATTCGATTACTTTCTGCCATTCAGCCGAAGGTGTAAACCAAACAAAGGAACCACCTTTACCATATTTTTTATACGGCCAATAAGTATAACCTAAGTTGTTATCTTTAAACAGCTGTGTCATCTCGTTCTGCACCTGATATTCAAGATGTCCGGTCTCACCTACAAACATAGGCAAACCTGTGCGGTCACGGAACTGAACATAAGGAGTGACACGCGTTGTTGCTGAATAACAATGACAACTATACATAATGTTATTATCAAATTTCCAGTCGGTAAACATCAAGAAATCGGTATTACCACGCGCACCACCTAAAATAATAATATGCTTTTTATCTACTTTTCTGATACCCGCAACCAGACGTTTATACATAGGCTCAAGGTCGTCGTAATATTTATTCCAATCATTGGTGGGTATACCGTTAGTAATCACGGGTCTATACTCTATCGGCTCGTTTAGCAACTCATAGCCTAAGATGCAGGGTTCGTCCTGATAACGTGAGGCTATCTGCTCCCATATCGTCATAAGCTGCTGTTCATAGTGGTTATCGGCAAAGAGCCAGGGATAGCCATAGCTATTGTCAACATTACCGCCAGTTTGTCCGCCTGGAGCGCTGTGCATGTCTAAGATAACATAAATATGCTTTGCCTTACACCAACGCACTATCTTATCAATAATGCGAAAACCATCCTGTGCAGCATTTCGTCCTAAATAGTCTTCGTCAGTGAAGAGCTTGTAGTTTAAGGGTAGGCGAATGGTGTTAACCCCAAGACTTGCAAGATAGTTAATATCACCAACTGTAACATAGTTGCTCTTAAAATTCTGCCAGAAATCGTCTGTTGCCTTATCGCCCACGAGTTCTCTGAACATTTGGTCTATCATGAAAGCCGAAATGGTCTTTTTAAAACCAAACATATATCCTTCAGGGTTGAGCCAGTTACCTAAGTTTGTTCCTTGAATATAAAATGGGTTACCTTTAGCATCGACAACATTCTTTCCATCAACGCGAAGGAAAGACATGTCTTGCGCATTTACCTTTAGGGTAAAAAGATGTAATGCCATCAACACGATACTTAGGATACAAATATATCTCTTCATATTATACTTTTTCATATCTTTTTTCTTTTATGCTATATTATATTTCAATTTTATTCATTATCACTTACCGTTCCAATAAGTCACGCCAGATGTCTGCGGACGCGCCTTCGTACCTTTATTATAAAGATAGTTTGTAAAGTTGCTTTCATCTATGGATAGTTTCGAGCCCGCTGTGCCTTCACCACCTACCTTTACGTTTTCTAACGAAGCGCTTTCTACTGCGTTGCCAATGGCAAGACCCCATAACGAAGCAAGATCCTTATTGGGCTGAGTAATATTGAACTTAGCATAACACTTACTATGCTCTGAAACAGCCACGTTTTTCTTTGCAAAAGCTACAAAACCACCCACTGCACCAACAGCAGCGCCATCAAGCGATTGAAGAGAGCAAAGAGCAGTGCTATTCTTGATAGATGTATTACTTGCACCGCCAGCAACACCACCAAGCGCTACTGTGTTAACACTTGAGCTCCATCCACCAGCGAGCGATCCTGTATTAGAACATCCGCTTATAACGGTTCCTGCGTTAGTTTGTGCTATTGAAAGCCCAACTATACCGCCCACATAATCGATACGTGCACCCGACCTATCATTTGTTATACAACCTGAATGACGACACTTTGAGATGATAGCACCTTCATTCGAACAGTTGCTAACCGTCATATTATAACCGCTACTTGTATCATAACAAAGGGTAGCCTCTCTGTTGGTCCAGGTATAAAAGAACTTGGCGTTCAAACCTAATATTCCGCCTAATGCACTGGCAGCAGAGCTTGACGATTCAGAAACAGAGCTACGAGAAATGTCGCCTTTATTATTGCAAGCCTCAAACTTTACGCCCTCCATTGTCACTATGCCGCAAATGCCACCATAACTATTCAATCCTACAACAGAGCCTTTACCCGAAGCGAGACTAACCCCATCGCCTGTTACCGACACTTGCACCTTACCACTATTTGTACATTTAACAAACTGTCCAGCATGGCTCGACGCGTCAGAGTGAGGTAAGGCCGTGTTATCGGCTATACCACTAATAGTATTACCGTATGCAGAAATGCCTCCACCTAAACTCGTGAGAATATTTTTTCCTACATGCTGGGTAATAATAGCATCGCCTTTATTGGTACAGTTTTTTATGATGCCGCCATTTTGGGCAGCAACACTTCCTAAAACCACATCGGTACTGATAGTCAACGAAGCAGAACAATTAACCTCCACTTGTTCAATGGAACCTAAATTCTTCATAGCAACGACAGCATTTCCCGACTGTTGTGGATAAGCAAATGAAGAGAACGAGCCATCGGCAATAAGGTTGCTCACCTTTCCTTGTTCACCTATCACCTCAAAGAGAGGCTTCGTGTTAGCATTTTGAGTAATACGATGACCTCCACCTAAAAACTCTCCTTTAAACGTGCCAGAAATCATATCAAGGTCGTCAGCAGCAATATCTGCCAGCAGTTTTACTGTTTCTCCCTCAAAAGAATAACCTTTAGCGGCTTTCGCAGCGAAAGAGTTCCAATCCAGTTCCGACTCAATAGTGCCAAAGAAGGCACCTGGCTCAAAATCGATAGACAGTGGATACACCTTTCCTTGCTCAGCGTGCAACGTAAGGTCTTTCATATCCATCTTCATAAAGTCGGCATTTTCGTCTACGACAGAAAAGGTCAAGCCGTTATAGTCGCGTGCTGGAATAGCTATTAACACGCTTTTGCCCAATTCAAGACCTTCGCCCTGACAATTAAGGGTTACCGCACTACCATCAACATTGCTACTGTTAATAGAACAATTATCAGACGAAAATGTAGCATTAAACGTACCACTCATAGCATTGCCGCTATCGTCAGCCACAGTAATCTTTTTAATATTTCCTGTTGTTGACGTAGGATTTACCGTTAACTGAATATAGGCAAGTGCATGTTGAAATTGCAATTCGCCTTCTTTCTCGCTATAAGCAAGCATTACTGACGCATCAGTATCGAAAGCACCATTATTTGAATATTGATTGTCAGGCAATGTCACCGTACCCGTATTATTTGTTCTATCATAAGAGGCGTAGGCCGAATATGGGAAAACGCCACAATAGGGCGTGGGAAGCGCCACATTGAAAGCAAACTCAGCCTTTGAATAGTCGTAAGCATTCACACGCGTACGTGAAGACTTAAGGCTATTAACAGCAATAACATCGGTATTGTCCCAATAAATGCTATTCTCTACATCGCCGTTTGAGGCCCTCGTAGTTGTGGCAGGCGTAAACACGGGTGCTGAAGCCTCTATAAACTTCGTTTTGCCCGTCTCGTCAGTATAATTATCCGACTCTGAGCAACCCATCAGTAATGAGAACACGCAAAGAGCCAATGGTATTTTAAGAAATCTCATATTATCTGTATTAAAATTATCAGTTCATCTGTTCATTTCACCAGTTGTTGGATAAGATCATTTTGCTTGATGCAGTTCGCCAACTTTGTAGCTGCAGCAAAGTTTTCCAAAACATCACCACTAACCTTTGAAGCATTTCTGGCTTGATACAACAAGCTATACGAAGATTTGTCGGCATTAACAAAGGTTTTCACACTCTCCCAGCCATTTGGCACTTGAATTGTAGCTATTGCGTTATTGCCTGTGCCCTTATAAGGACCAACAATATAGCCCACATTATTTTTAACAGAGCTACTGGTTAACTGTGCAGCCTGTGAAGCATCAGTTATCGTAGCATGCGTCATTAACAATGGCCAGCCCGACTTTGTTTCTCTAAAAGTAACAAACTCTTGCATCTGCTGTTCAATATCAGCAATGTTCGTGGTTTGGCAGGCATATACTACATTGTCTTCCAAATCGAAATGGCTAAAGCCACTAAAGTCGGTACCCGCATTGGCGCCGTCAAAAATTATGATATGATTAGCATCCACACTACGCATTGCCTTCATCGTACGAATGTACAAAGGCTCAAGAGCCGATGACGCATTGGCCAACGCATCAGAGGCATCAGAAAGAGGAGCATCAATCAGCTCATAGCCCAAGAGTTGTTTCTCGTTCCGATATTGCGAAGCAATAGCTGACCATATCTTAATAAACTCTGATTGATAGGTTCTGTCTGTCAACAACCATGGATAACCAAAACCATTATCACGGCCATCGTCTGTTTGTCCGCCAGGCGTACCACGCATATCAAGAATAACGTAGAGGCCAGCATCTCGGCACCAGCCGAACAGACGATCGAGAATGTTAAACTTATTACTGCTCTTCACTTCTCCCATATAATCTACATCGCTAAACTGCCTATAGTCTAATGGCACACGCACCGTATTAAAGCCCATTGATGCGATAGCTTTAATATCATCTTCGGTTATATAATTATTCTTGACAATGTTCCAAAAGTTGGCGGTAGCGTATGGGCCAAACAGCTGTTTAAAAGCCAAATCCATCTGCCATGGCGATGCTGTAGCAGACAAGCCGTAGACAGACGCATCAGCACTTAACCAACCATCCAAACTGACGCCTTTCACAATAAAAGGGATGGTTGAGTTGGGCTGCATCATATTACGTCCCTGTACAAATATACATTCATTTGAAGGGGTCGTTTGGTGGTCAGGCACTGGTTCAACAACTGCATCTTTACTCTCAGCACATGCACCCAACAAGACCACCGCTATAAAGAGGCTTGATATTGTTCTTATCATATAGTAGTATTGTTATAATTTCTTAGTTATGGTTTTTATTCACTTTTGTTGCACCCGTTTGTTCCTTAATATATTCTACCTCTTGAGCGTCATATGGCTGCCCATTGGCATAAAGTATATCGTGGAACCAAACCTTAGGTTGTTCTTTCCAAGGAATGTCTTTGCCGTTTGCATCATGTTTGTTCCAAACATAATGAAAGCCACATTTGCCTACCACCAGCCCAAAACTGATAGCCCCCACCCCATACTTTTTAAACACGGGGTATGAACCTTGGAACGTACTGTTCATGGTTCTTGCCAGAAACTCGGTACATATCATTGGTCGGCCATAAGGTAGCAACTGGCGTATATAACGCTCTAAGCTCTCAGGTGTGTCATAAGCATGAAAGGTTATAATATCGCTATTTTCTAACGCAAAGGTAACCTCTGGCAGCGATGTAATGTTATTTCCTACCCACGACCAAAGAGGAGCCGTGAGCGGCTGCGAGGGTACCACCTCGCGAGCCCATTTGAAAGTGGCGCGAAGCAATGGTACTGACGAGATAACTCCTCGCTGAAGGTTTTCGGGCTCGTTATATAAGTCCCACATCAGCACCCGCTGGTCGTCTTTAAACGTACCAATAATATCTTGCACCATTTTCTTTAGTTCAGGCCATTTAGAAGAATTGTTCACATAGTCGGTACCTGGAACCATACACCACTCTGGATTGTGGATACCTGGTTCAGGATCGGGCTGAACACCAAGCTGCGGATTTTTACACTTACCACCATTTGTCCAAAAGGTAATAATTACCTTAATATTATGTTTTTGACATACCGACAAAAACTGGTCTATCCTTTTCTTGTATCCTTGTGCATCGGCATTATAAACTAGGCGTGAGAGGAACACCCTGATCGTATTGAAGCCCAAATTATGTGCATATTTCATCTCGCGGTCTATGGTTGGAAGATCAAATATCGTTGCCTGCCACATTTCTATTTGGTTCACAGCCGTTGAAGGAACATAGTCGACACCTACAATCCACGGCTGCTTGTCATACCATGCTTTCGCCTTCTCTAATGTCCACTGTGTGCCTTGAGCATGAAGCATTAATGGGGCAACAGCCATCATAGCCACACCTATGATGAGAAGCAATGCTCGTTTTGCTTTCATATTCTTAATCTTATTCATATTAATAACCTTCATTTTGTTTTAGAACAGGGTTCTTATCCAGTTCGGTTTGCGGAATAGGCAAAACCAAGTCGGTCTCAGTATAAGGACGTCTCGTTTGCCAATACGAATCTTTCAGCTGCACATTGTCGCATACCGACTTCAGCTTATCTACCCCATATCGAACCAAATCGAAGAAGCGGAAACCCTCTAAAGCCAGTTCTAATCGGCGCTCATGAAGTATCAAGTCAACCATCGCATTATAATCTGTAGGAACAGCAATTTCTTTTAAATGCACACGTCTTCTTACCTTGTTAACATACTCGGTAGCCCCCGCAAGATTACCCTCGGCAGCCAGCGCTTCAGCATGAAGAAGGTATATCTCTGCAAGACGCATATAAATAATACTGCTGGCATTGGTACGCACTTTCCAGTCGAAAGCATAACGTGACGATGGATAGTATCTTGACCATCCACAAGCATCCCATGTTATGGTAGCAGCCTCGCGTTCTTTATCGCCCTCTTTTTCAAAAGCAGCAATTAGGTCACGCGACGGTGTTAGATACTTCTCCCACGTAAAGTTGTCTTTGTTGCTATAATGATTATAATAGAGCATATAAGTAATGCGGTCGCCGTGGCTCTTATTTGTTTGCAGTTCGAAGATAGTTTCAGTATTATTGCGATAAGCATCACCATTAGGGTCATAGCCCCACAAGTTATCAAAGCTGGGCGAAAGCGTGTATCCGCAAGCCTCAACGAGAGCACACTCCTCATCCACCTTCTTCCAGTCTCTGATAGAGCTATTTCGTGCATATAAGCGAGCCAGCAACCCATGAGCAAATGCTTTTGAAAAAATGCCTTTGTTCTTGGGGTCGGTATCGGGTGCCCACTTGCATGCAAAGCTAAGGTCGCTAATTATTTGTTTGTATATATCCTCTACAGGTGTTGCTTTCGGGTAATATAAGTCGTACACCTTCTCTATATTATCGGCCGAGATGGCAGGCGGAACCTGTGTAGACATGGGAACGGCTCCCCACAATTCGGTTACACGCGACCAAATAAACGCGCGATAAATCAGCGCTTCGGCTTTCCATTGGTTCTTCTCAGTCTCATCAGTCCAGGAAGAGTCGTGGTTGAACACCGAGTCGATGTTGCAAATAATGTTATTGGCATTAGATACCTGTTCAAAATAGCGAGTCCAGGTAACAGCAACATCTTCATTGGCGGCAGAGATATTATTGCTTTCAATATCGCGTAGCTTAGCATGCGAGGTTCCATTGTACGCATTATCGGCCCTTACATCACCCATCACCCAATAATAGAGAGAACCCACAAAGCTCACCTTTCCAAGGCAATTATCTCCATAAAGGCTTTTTCTGAGGCCTTCCATTTCGGCACGCGTTGAGTAGGTAGCCTGTGTGCTGTCTACTGAAATTTCCTTATCATAATAAGATGTCTTTGGCATCAGGTCAATTTGGCAAGATGCCAAGAAAGCCACCAACGACAAACAAACTGTAAAACTCAATATTTTCATACTTAATTGAATTTATTTCTTTTTTATATATCAATGTTACAACCGAAAACCACGCTACGTGTGTTAGGATATGTTCCCCAGTCGATGCCCATCTCCGTAGCACTACTATACTGACTTACCTCAGGATCATAGCCCGAATAATGTGTCAGCGTTATCCAGTTGTTTAACGTAACATAGGGTGTAATTCGTTTTACATACAGATGTTTTAGCCATGACGATTTCAAATCATACGACAGCGTAATGTTTTTTACTTTCAGATAGCTACCATCTTCTACCCAACGGCTCGAAACCTTTAGGTTATCACTGACCCCAGCCCTTGGCATACTGGTGATATCGCCAGGCTGACGCCATCTTTTCAAGGTCTCGGTAATCTGGTTATAACCATTGTTCATACCTACCAGCTCTACCTTCGACGCATTGAAAATATCGTTACCCACCGACCCAGTAATAAGGAAACTCAAACTCAAATTTTTCCATCTTATCGTATTGTTCATACCAAACTGAAAGTCGGGGTTTGCATCTCCGATATAAGTTTTATCGTTTGCATTAATTTTGCCGTTGCCATCTAAGTCGGCATACACAATGTTACCAGTTTGTGGGTCAACACCTTTCGATACATATCCATAAAAGCATGACAGCGGTTTGCCTTCGGCCATTCTCACCACATATTCTTTACCGCTTTCGTCTGATGTGGCAGCAAAGTAGTAAACCTTCTGCAACGACAGCTTCTTCAGTTTGTTTCGGTTCATCGAGATATTGAAATCGGTAGACCAATGAAAATCTTTATGATCAATATTCACCGATTGTACCGCCATTTCTAATCCCCAGTTAGACATTTCGCCTTCATTTCGGTAAAGAGAGTTAACCTTTGCTGTTGATGGTAAGGGTACATTGATAAGCAGATTGGTGGTATATTTGTAATAGGCATCAAATGTAAAGTTGAGTCGGCTATTGAAAAGTGACAAGTCAATACCAGCGTTCAACTGCGAAGTGGTTTCCCACGTCAAATCTTTATTTCCCATAACCGACATAGCGCCTATGGTAGGCACTGCTGTGGCATATTCGGTACGGGTATAGTCGTAATAATTAAGGTTATATTTCTGCACCCAAGCATAATCACTCAGGCCTGTTTGGTTACCTAAGCGTCCCCATCCAAAACGAAACTTCAGGTCTGACAACCACTTTACATTTCTCAACCATGCCTCATCGCTCATACGCCATGCTGCCGAAACCGAAGGAAAGAAGCCCCATTTATGCCCTGGGGCAAACTTGCTTGAACCATCGGCACGAAAATTGGCTGTAAGATAATAACGGCTGCTCCAATTATAAGAAACACGTCCTAAATAAGACATAATGGTCCATTGTGTCCAGTCGTTACCATAAGTATAGGGGCGATTACCAGCAGCAAGGCCCATATCAGGGTCTATGTGATCTGTCATTAAATAGGTGGTACCTGCATGCAGCCCCTGATAGTTTGACTGGGTAGCCGATGTTCCACCCATAATCTCGAAATTGTGCTTACCCCAAACATTATGATAGGTAAGAATGTTATCAAACACCATACGCTTATCGTCAGCACGGCCATCATAAGCACGTCCATGGTTTTGTCGGCCATAAATTGTTAACAGAGGATCAAGAAACTGGCTCGTGTGTGTCCATCGTCTATCCATGGTAACAGACGATTTAAAAGTTAAGGCTTTACAAAATTTCACGGTTGCTGAACCTGTAGCAATGAACCTGTCATACGACACATAATTATTTGCTGTACGCATAAAGTTTTCAACGGGCGAAGACAAACCGCTCAGGCCATAAAAGCTTGTGAAATATTGTGTAGGAGTGGTAGAATCCCATATCGTAGCATACGTAGGTGTACACAGTGCCGTGAGCACAACATCGCCTCGGTTAGCTCCTAAGCCCGTATTCACATTGTTCGATTTTTCATTCGTATAGGCCATATTAACATCGAGCGACAGCCATGAAAAAAGGTCGTTCTGTATGTTTGCTCTAACATTGTACCTACGGTTATAGGTAGTGTTAATAACACCTTTATTATTGAGGTAAGCAGCGCTTAAATAATAGCGCGAGTTTTGGGTGGCATTCTGTACCGACACTTCATAGTTTTGCTGAAGTCCCGTTCTATACGTCTCGTCAAACCAATCGGTATTGTCGGTAAGTTCAAAAGGCATACTCTCTACCATAACCTGGTTGCCTTCATCCATCAACAACTCTTTATACTGTTCGTGGTTCAAAACCTTATAGGTGCGCTTTACATTATTAAAGCTCCAGTAGGTTCTTAGGCTCACTTGGGGCTTACCACCTTTTTTGCCTTGCTTTGTCGTAATAAGCACCACGCCATTGGCAGCACGCGAACCGTAGATAGCGGATGAAGAGGCATCTTTCAGTACTTGCATCGACTCAATATCGCCAGGCGACAAGTAAGATATAGCATAACCACCCTCGCCCACAGGCACGCCATCAACAACATACAAGGGATCGTTACTTGAAGATATTGACGAGGCACCACGCACACGCACCGTCATCGTACCATCTGGCGCACCACTTGTCTGCTGAACAGCCACACCAGCAACCTTTCCTTGGATGAACCCGCCGGCTTCTGTCACCGGACGGGTTCCCAAGTCAGCAACCGAGACCGTAGACACCGCTGTGCTCACATCACGCTTGCGCGCTGTTCCATAGCCTATGACGATAACATCATTCATGGTTTTAACATTTTCTACCATCTCTACATCAATGGTACCACTCTTGTGTGCGGTTGGAACAGTGATATTTTGAAAGCCTATGTAATTTATCTGTAGCGTCGCATCTTGAGGCGTATCAATCGAAAAGTTGCCATCAACATCAGTAATTGCACCCTTTGATGTGCCCTTGACAAACACACTTGCGCCAATGATAGGCTCACCAGCAGCATCATGCACATGTCCTTTTACTTTCTTCATCGATTTGTTGTTATCGCCGCTTCGGCCTGTCTTAGAACCGCCTGTTAAAGCCTCTCTAACAAACAACCTGATATTTGTTTCATCTTGTTGCCAGGTAACTTTTGTATTACGAAAAATCTGGCGTAGCACGTCTGAAACAGGTGTCTTTTTAGCCTTGACCTGCACTTTGCGCTTTGCATCAATCTCACTGGCATTATAAACAAACAAATAGCTGGTTTGTTTTTCAATGCTTCTTAACATCTGTTCCACCGTCATAGCCGAAGCCGACAGCGTTACTTGCTTGTTTTGCCCGTACGCTCCTATACCAACAAAAAGGAGGGACAGACCCATTAGCAGAAATTTTTTACTTCTCATATTTTAGTATTTGGTTTTTAAAGGTCTTAGAGGTCTTTACATGTTATAAAACGACTTAAAACGCAAAAAGCCTAAACTATTTTTTTACTTTTTACTATTATTTTTTCATTTATAAACGCCATGTAAATAAATTGTTTTAATGTGTTTATGCAAGAGGCATTGTTTATATAAGCCTTAATGTTCTTTCTGGCCTTGCGGCAAGCGTTTCATCTTCAACATTTGTCGTGCATATCGTTTACCTAGCTTTTCATAACCTTTCAGCGTAAAATGAATATTGTCGGGCAACAACGTACAACCACGCGAACTTACTACAGCGGCATTATCTATCCACAGCGGCAAGCGGTGTATAATGCCGTTACGTATACGCTCTTCGCCATTACGTGCTATCTCGCCTGCAATGATAGGCACCTCATGGGGGTTAAGATGCAGGTCGCTAATAATGTGGTTATACACATCTTTCACACGTTTGTTCCATTGTTCATCGTAAGCATCGGCCTCGCCCTGATGCAACAAGATGCCTTCTATCACGCCACGTTGTTGTGCCTTTTGTGCACAATCAATCAAGCGCTGATAGGGGTCTCCACCATATTGCGATAGAAAATTGAAGAACCACTCTCTATTCTTTCGTTTCCTCACTTCGTCAATATATTCTTTTTGCGTGTCTTCATTAAACAGGCGTATCGAGCAGCCTTCTACAGCCACCACTATCACTGCCACCGTATCGGTAGGGGGCAACAGTTTCAGCATCTCACGCCCAAAGAAGTCGGCGGGTCCCATCTTAGCACCCTCATGGCTTAGCGGCGGAATGGCTTCGCTCCACTTTCCCACTCCGTCAGCTGGTACCGTTCCCATTTTCAGAAAGCGTGGGCCAGCACCATTTTTATATTCATCAGTTATAGAGGCTTGTCCGGCCATGTTCGATTGTCCGATGCATAGATATATATGAAAGTTATTGCTCGGATGCTGTGCATAGGCCATACTATGCATGGCGAGCAACAGGATGATGGTAGAAAATAATTGTTTCATGATACTTGTAACAATAATATATATTTAACGAGCGGTGGCCATCTTGTCGGCCAGCACCTTCATCCAAAATCCTCCTATCACCGAGCGTGCCTTAAAGCCTACCA
>ERZ1034753.236-NODE-236-length-20511-cov-4.755084_pt1 | contig 20511 bp, 9 predicted proteins | sample MGYA00520702_ERZ1034753 | MGnify/ENA primary metagenome ERZ1034753 (study PRJEB33766, sample SAMN09781700) | gut metagenome | biome: gut microbiome | host: Homo sapiens | place: Madagascar | study: EMG produced TPA metagenomics assembly of the PRJNA485056 data set...
ATATTAACTTTCAAAATTCTTACGATTTTCTTAAGTTTGATTATTTAGCGGCAAAGAAACAGTAAAAATCGTGTATTTTTCATTGCTTTTGGCTGTAATTGTTCCGCCGTGACGCTCAACAATCTGCTTTGCAATGGCAAGTCCTAAGCCCGTTCCGCCGGTCTTGCTCGTTCTGGACGTATCGGCACGGAAAAACTTTTCAAAAATCATATCAAGCTTTTCCTTTTCGATTTTATCGCCTTGATTAATAAAAGTCACAACGGCATTTTCGTCCTTTTTGAAAACGTTTATTTCAATATTTGTGCCCTCATAGCAATAATTTGAAGCATTGCGCATCAAATTGTCAAACACACGTGAAAGCTTGTCGGAATCGCCGATAATATTAACCTTATCCTCTGCCTTTACGGTGCAGGTAAGATTTTTTTCCTTTAAAACAGGATAAAATTCCTCTGCCATTTGCCTTAGAAGCAGAGAAAGGTCAATATGATTATTTTCAAGCGGAAAAGACTGAAGATTAAAACGTGTTATATCGAAAAATTCATTGATAAGCTGCTCAAGCCTGTATGCCTTATCAAGCGCAATGCCCGTATATTTTGCCCTGTATTCCACGCTGAAATCGGGATTTTCATCAAGCAGGCTTAAATATCCGATAATAGAAGTCAGCGGAGTTTTTAAATCGTGGGCAAGGTAAACCACAAGGTCATTTTTTCTCTGCTCCGCCTCGTTTGCAACGTATTGCTTAAACTTAAGTTCCTTTTTAATCTTTTCCTCAACGTCCTTATGCCTTGGTGAAATAATATTGGGAAGTCGAGGGCTTACATAGTCATCGTCGACTATTCCGTCAAGTGCGTCATATTCCCTGTCAAGAAGCCGTGCCGCACGAAGCATAAAAACAAGCGTAATCACAAATGCAAGAACTAAATTTGTAACTATAACAGTGCCGATATCGTAAAAAGATCCACTGCCTGTTACAGCTTCGATTAACAATACATACCGGTCTGCAAATACCCAAAGGGGAATTGAAAAAACGACTGTGCAGATTATGTATCGAATTAAAATTTTTGCAAAAATTCTTTTATCCTTATTTCTTTTCAATCTTATACCCTACTCCCCAAACAGTCTTAATAAACTTAGGATTTCTTGACGGCTCGTTAAGCTTTTCCCTTATTCTTCTTATATGTACCATAACCGTATTGTTGCTGTCAAGGTATTTTTCATTCCAAATCTTTTCAAAAATCTCCTCGGTGGAAACTACCTTGCCGGCATTTTTGCAAAGAAGCCAGAGAATATTAAACTCTGTCGGAGTAAGCGCAATTTCCTTTTCATAAAGGGTACAAACATGGGTTTGATGATTAACTATCAAGCCCGCAGAATCGAAAATTTCTTTGTTTTCCAATATTTCTCTCACTCTGTGTTTTAAATAGTATATCGCCTAAGCTGAGCCTTAACTCTTGACACCATTTCAAGCGGATTAAACGGCTTTGTAATATAATCGTCAGCGCCGAGCGACAAGCCGATAATTTTATCGTTATCCTCCACCTTAGCCGTAAGCATAATAACAGGAAAGCGGAAGCCTTCCTCTCTTATTTTGCGAAGAATGGTAAAACCGTCTGTATCGGGAAGCATAACGTCAAGAAGTGCCAAATCAAGCGGGGTTGAATTAATGCATTTTATCGCCTCACTGCTTGAATAAAATTTATATACGTTATATCCCTCATTTTTAAGAAAAAGTTCCACAAGGTCGGCAATTTCCGCCTCATCATCAAGCACAAGAATATTCATAATGTTTTCCTCTTAATTAATTGATAATTTCCAACGGATACGATAGCCGCAAATCCCTCAGTCAGCGTAGCTGACAGCTTCTACGCAAGCCGTCCCTTTTGTCACTTCGTGACATTTCCCCACACCGTGGGGAATCACCCTTGTTAAGGGAGCCTTATAAGGTATAATTATATTACACCAAGCAAAATTTTTTGTGAAGTATATCTTACGATTTTCTTAAGATTAATCAAACATATAAACTCTTGTTTCATAAGGTCTGAGTTTAAAACCGTTGCACTGAACAAAATTATTTTCATAATTGCAAAGAATAGGTGTTCCCTTTTCAAGGTAAAAGCCCTTTGGCGCTTCAAACGGCACACGCTCATCGGAAAACGAATTAATAACCAAAAGTCTTTTGCCGTTGAATGAGCGTGAATAAACATAAAGCTTATCGGAATTTTTGTAATACTCCTTATAATCTCCCCACTTTGCAACGTCGTTTTCTTTCTTAAACTTAATGAGCTTTTTATAGTGGTTATAAATAGAATCAGGATTTGCCATTTCGGCTTTTGCATTGATTTGCTTGTAATTTTCATTAACAGGAAACCACGGCGTACCGGTAGTAAATCCTGCGTTTTCGCTGTCGTCCCACTGAACGGGTGTACGTGAATTATCTCTTGTCGATTTAACGGCAAATTCAAATGCCTTTTTTTTATTCATATGAAGCTTATTTATTGCAACGTCATAATTATTTTTCACGAAACAGTCAACATAATCATCAATAGAATTAAGTCGGGTATTGAGCATACCAAGCTCCTGACCCTGATAAACAAACGGAGTTCCTTGCTGAAGCATATACATATTTGCAAGCATTTTGCCTGACTGAACTCTGTATTTTTCGTTTCCGTAGCGACTTATAATCCTCGGATGGTCGTGATTTTCGATATAAAGCGTATTCCAAGCCCTGCCGTTTAACTTATTTTGCCAATTTGTAAATGCTCTTTTCATTTCTTTGAGCCTAAACTTAGTCTGCAAGAAGTCAATCAAAAATGCGTCCGCTTCGATATGCTGAAAATGGAACATCATATCAAGTTCTTTGTGACTTTCGTCAATATATTTAAGCGCATTATCAGGCGTCATCATCGGCGCTTCACCGACTGTAAAGCAATCGTATTTATCTGTTATTTCTCTGTATTCACTCAAATATTTATGGATATTAGGGCCGTCCATATAATGCTCAATTCCGCAGCCGATAGGAAGCGGAATACCGTTAGGAAGCCCCGGTCTTTTTGAAATAAATGTTATAACATCCTCTCTAAAACCGTCAACCCCCATATCAAGCCAAAATTTCATTATATCCTTAACCTCTTGCCTTACCTTTGGGTTATCGTGGTTAAGGTCGGGCTGTTTTTTTGCGAAAACGTGGAGATAATATTCTCCGCTTTTTTCATCCCTTTCCCAAGCCTTGCCCTCAAAGCAGGAAAGCCAATTGTTAGGCGGAAGCTTGCCGCCGAGCCTGCCTTTGCGCCAAAAATAATAATCGTGATATGGCGAGGACGGGTCTTTGGATTTAATAAACCATTCGTGCTCGTCAGACGTGTGATTAACAACAAGGTCCATAATAACCTTCATTCCACGCTTGTGTGCGCCGTCGAGCACCTGCCTAAACAAATCGAGATTGCCGTATTCCTTATGTATATTTTTATAGTCTGCAATATCGTAGCCAAAGTCAGCATTAGGTGACGGATAAAGAGGAGAAAACCAAATGCAATTTATGCCCAAATCCTGCAAATAATCAAGCTTTGAAAGCACACCCTCAAGGTCGCCTATTCCGTCGCCGTTGCCGTCGCAAAAAGAGCGAGGCCAAATTTGATAAACAACTAATTGCTTATACCAATCTTTCATAATTATATCCCCTTAAAATAATAAAATTAGGTATAATACCTCTGATTTTATAATAGCATAAAATATAAAAATAGTAAATAATTTTATTATTTAAAATCATCGGGCGACCGATGGTCGCCCCTACGCATATAAAAAAACCGTACCTAAAAAGAGGTACGACAGCGTGTAGAAAAAGTCCAATTACAAATTTCTACACGCTGTAACGCTGTAAGACTTCGAGAAAGTGAGATAAATTTCGTTTTTTGCGAGCGGGTGCTGTTTTATCCACTTGCTACGAAACAGTACACTGTACTGTTTCTCCCAAATTCACACGTGAATTTGGAGCCACGTGTCTCTTGTGCTTTGCACAATTCACTCCCCCGAGCAAAAGACGGAAAGCGCCAAAAACGGCAAGGACTCGATGTCCTTGCCGTTTTTCCAATCCCTCCGTGTGCAATAAGTTGCACCCGCACCCTTTGCAAGGGAGACAAAGAGGTATATTAATTTTATTTGGCGCGGTTTAGCCAATTTATCGACAGTCTAACTTATTTCATTTTATTAAGAAGAGCATAGTCCTTAGCGTTGATTACGCCGTCCTTTGTAACGTCAAGATATGGACTGTACTTTTCGTCGCCCTTCTTTGAATTTACTGCGTTAATAAAGCTTAAAGTAAATGTGTCGCCGCAAGCAGAACACTTAACTGTTGCAGTATCATTCGAGAATGAAGAAAGACTGTAAGAATGAGCATCCTTCCAATTAGCATAAATGCTCTTATCCCCCGTCACATTATCAAGCGTGTCACTCCATGTGTCAAGCACCTTGCACTGTGGCGGATTTTTAATTTCGGGAGCAGTTACCGACTGCCCGTCATTTGCAAAAGCCCTGCCGATAAGCGAAGTGTTTTCACTGTCGGCATAGAAACTAACCTGATGGAAATCTCTTGAAACGGTAACGCTTACTTTCATATTTTCGCTTCCTGCAAGCTTGGTATTGCAATAATACTCAATACCGCCGTCAATTTCGCTTACGTCATAAGCAATAAAGCTTGCAAAATTAAAGCCTGAACCGTCGCCGTAATCATCAAGCGTACTTGAAACATAATTATCATTGTCAAGATTGCTGTTTTCAAAAGGAATAACAATCATATTGCCGTCAAAATTCGCTTTTAGGCTTACAGATTGGTTGCCAATCATAGCATTTGTAACATTTGCAAGGCTTGTATTTTTGCTCAAATCAAGCGATGTCAAATTATTATATGTGCAATTGATTGAAGTCAAGCTTTGGTTATTTGAAAGGTCAAGACTCTTTAAGCTGTTTTGGTCGCATCGAAGCGATTTCAAATTAGGAACAGAAGTTAAATCAAGCGTTTCAAGTTTGTTAACATAGCAATCAACCTTTGTCAACGAATCAGACAAAACAACAAGCGAAGTAAGCTGATTGTTTGCACAATTAAGCCTTTGAAGCTTATTGTTTTCATAAAGATTAAGTTCACTCAAGCCGTCAGCCATACACGTAAGTGACGTAAGCTCGGTAAGAGTAGATACGTCAAGCTTATCAAGCGGATTTTTTGAACAGCTGAGATTTTTTAAATTAGGAAAATACTCGATACCCTTAAGACTTGTAATACCACGATTTGCAACTGAAATAATAGGGTGATTATCTCTTTCCTCAACACTCAATACCCCATTGCCGTCTGTATCAACGTTTTCGGATAAATACGCTCTGAAATTAGCGTCAGGGAAATTTATCTCATTAAGTGCAACGCTGTCATCGGCGAAGGCAACGACTGCCGAAAGGCAGCCTGTTGCCAAAACCGTTGCAAGAAGCACAGATAAATATTTTTTAAACTTTTTACTCATTTGTGCCTCCCGTTATGCTTTTGTGACTGTAAATGTAAATTCAGACACTGCCGTTGAGCCGTCTGCATTTGTAACGGTAACTGTTACTTTTGTTGCAATTGAAGACGATGGGTTAACCTTACCTATTGTTGTAAGGGTAATTTTACCGTTTTTATCAATTGAGAAATTCGCTGTATCGTCAACTTTATAGTCAACCGATGTAATAGCATTTGCGTCGGCAGGAGTAGGAATATAACCTACTGTTACACCTTTAAATTTATTGAAAGTTAATTTGCTGCCTGAACTTACTGTATATTTACCGTCGGTTACAACATTGCCGTCAACGGTAAGCTCAAGTGAGGTGACAGGAATAACAACATTGATTACAGTAATTGCGTATGCCTTAGTGTATTCTCTGCCCCATTCGTCAACAACCTTAACAGTAAGGTTAAACGTTCCCTTGTCAGCCGTCTTCGTAATATTGATATCATTGCCGCTTACAATAGCTTTAACGCCGTTTTCATCACTTACCGCAATATCGGTTGATTTAACCATTGCGCCGTCATTAAGTGCAAGCGAAAGGGTAGCCTTTTGAGTATCCTCAGGTACCTGAATAAGCGCTGTTTCGCCAATAACGGTATCGCCGTTTTTAACATTAATTTCAGGCACGATAAATTCGTGGCCCTCAAGCGCTGTTGTTGCGGCTACAAGAGCATCACAAGCAGCGTCAATCTCTGACTGAGGAGCTTGCATATTTGCATAAACCTCATTAGCCTTGTCAAGTGCAGCAGTAAAGGTATTAGCGTAAGATACCTCATAATCCGTCGGGTTGATTTTGCTTGCCTCGTCGATAGCCGCCTTAAGCGCAGCCGTATCCCACGTGGTATATGCCTTAATTGTTGCGGTGTATCCACCGTCCTTAGCGGTAACGGTAATTGTTGCACAGCCCTGAGTAATGAATGTAACTACACCGTTTTCATCAACTGTTGCAATATCTTTATTATCAGATACATATTTGCAATCTTTGATTACGGAAATATTGCCGCCAAGTTCAAACTTAGGCGAAAGAGTAACTGTTTGAGCAGGAGCGCCGAATACCTTTTCATCGGCAAAGCTGATACCTGTTACTCCATATCTTACAAATGTAACCGTTACGGTTGATGAATAACTCTCATCTTTTTCATTTGTAATTGTGCAAGTAATATCCGCAGCCTGAGCCGAAGCTGAATTGTTAGTTACAACACCGCTCTCGCTTACGGTAACATTGCTGTTAGATGAAGTCCATTCAACTGACTTATAAACAGAATCCTTCGGCTGCTCATTAGCAACAAGACTAATACTCTTGCCGTTTATGAATGTGCCTGTGTAGCGGAAATAGCCCGGATTTGGATTTGTTACGCCTTCTGCCTCATAGTAGCCGATTTCCACACCCTCACTTGCAACGTAAAGAATAAGTGAATCGTATGCATCGTTAAGCTTTTTAAGCATTGCGTCAGCTTCAGCCTGGGTAGCCTTGCCTTCGTCAATCATTGTCTTAGCCTCAGCCACTGCGGCACTCAATACATCAAGGCTTGCTTTGGTGTATGTATATGAATCCTTAACCTCTTCAATAAGAGCGTTATATTCACTCTGCTTTTTGGCAAGAGTGCTAAAGTCTGTCAAAACAGTGACTTTAACCTTATCTGTAAATCCGCCGTCAAACGTTGTACCTGTAATAACAGCCTCACCCTTTTCAACAAAGGTAAGTTTGCCGTCATTTGATATCTTAACAGCATTTTCATTGCTTGAAGTCCATGTGATATTGCCAAATTCAGGTGAACCCGAAAGTGTATATTCAAGCTGAGTTACATCATCGGTAGCGTAATAGATAAGTTCCGATTCCTTAATGTCAAAGCCTGTTGCAATTTTGTCACTCATAGTAACATTGATAGTCTTTTCAAAGGCTCTGCCGTATTCGTCTGTATAAGCAATCTTAACCTTAGCCCAACCGCCGTTGCTTCTGTCTGACGGTGTAAGCGTAATTGAACTTTCGCTTATTGATGAATCCATCTTATATGACTCAACAACGCTCCATTCAACCGCTTTATACATTGCGCCCTCAGGAAGAGCCGCCGAGGTCAATGTAATCTTATTATAATTGTTATAATTTGTATACTTATCACCTGAAAGATTTACCGAAATTGAATTGTTATCGCCGATTATTCCGTTTTCTGCATCCTTATATCCGCCTACAAGCGGCTTAGCTGCAGTTTGATAAGTAATCTTAGCGTCTGTTACGTGAACATACGGGTGCTCAATCATAGCCTCATAAGCCGCAACAAGAGTTTGAGTTGTTTCATCAATCTTTTCCTGAGTTAATGTATCGTTTGTCAAAGCATCGGTTGCCGCATCATACGCAGCCTTAAACACTTGACCGTAGTCATAAGCATAATCCTTATAATCGATATCCTTATATTCTTCAATCGCTGCCTTAAGCGCTGTACGGTCGCCGTCAGACGATACGTGACATTCGCCGTAAATACCGCCGTCATACGATACGCAGCGAACAGTAGTTGCACCGGCTGAAACGAATGTTACAAGTCCGTTTTCATCAACTGTTGCAATATTTTCATCATCGGACTCCCAATAAACGTCTTGAATACTTGCCTTGCCGACATGAGGAGGCAGGCTTGTGCCCTCAGGCTTAATGGTCTTTGAAAGCTGAGCAGTTGTGCCGAGTGCGCCTGAAATGCTTGACGGGCTTACTACAACATCGGTTACCGGATAGAATGCATACGACACCCAAACCGTATCCTGATATTTATTGCCAAAATGGTCCTCAACCGTACAGGTAATCAAACCGTAGCAAGATTTATTTTGAGTAGGGGTGCATTTACCGTCCTGAGTTACGCTGATAAGCTCATTTGACGATTCCCAAGTTACCGACTTGTATGAGCCGTTGTTAGGATAAAGCCTTACGTTAAGGTCAAGCACGGCGTTTTTATAACTAATACCGTCTTTAAGCACGCTAAGGTCATACTGATAAAATTCCTTAGTAGGCTCGCCGTCAAGGTAAAGCTCAACCTTTTTAATGTAGTTATACTTAACAAGACCGTTATAAGCTGCCTCAAGCTCTGTTACCATTGCATTAACCTGAGCCTGCGAGTATCCGCCCTTATCAATCATACCCTGAGCCTTGCTCATAGCATTTTGGTATACTTCCCAGCTGTCAGGATAATAGTTTACCTGATTGAGCTGCTGGTCATTATATGATTTAACAAGATTTTCAAGTGATGTGTAGTTAGTTACAACATTAACATTGCACTTTGCTTCATATCCGCCGTCATACGTTTGGCAGGTAATTACGCAATCGCCGCCCTCTTTAAAGGTTACAACGCCCTTTTGGTCAACCGTTGCGATATTTTCATCGCTTGAATACCAATAAACGTCTGTGCAGCTTGCGCCGATACCCGGTGTACCCTTCGGTGTAACAGTAGCAGTAAGTGTTTTAGTTTCGCCAATCTTACCGCCCTCAACAGTGTCTGTATCAAGTGACACGCCTGTTACAGGAATTTTTGCAAAGGTGATAAACGCATTTGTGCTTGTGGCTGTACCCATATAGTCGGTAACGGTACATGTAATCATTGCCGAGCAAGCATCGTTAGACTTTGGCCTTGCAATACCGTTTTTATCAATTGTGATGTTTGGATTTGATGATGTCCAATTAATGCTGTTATACATTGCGTTAGCAGGCTTTAATTGCATATCAAAATCATATTTATAATTAGTATAGTTACCGGTGGCAGGTACCTTAACAGTTACGTGGTTGCTTAAAAGCGGTGTTTTGTTAGGCCCTAAAATATCTACACCTAAAATACCTACGAATCCGCCGATTTTATAGAAATCATAAAGAAGCTCACGGGCGTAGGTGTCGCAAGTGTCTTGGCTTGCCATAGGCGAATCGTAAAGAACATAGTATGCCATATCGAGAGCACCGCAATATTGGTCGTACTGCTCTTGATTTTCATCTGTGCACAAAACTACCGTTGAATCGCAAAGAGAAACGATATTGGAAAGATAATCCTTGTCAGGATATACGGTAACCTCAGCCGTGTCAACATAACCTCCGTCGGCTGACACGCAATAAAGAGTAGCCGTACCTACGTCAACACCTTTAATTGTTGCATCTCTGTTGTCATTATTCTTTGTTTCAACAGTAAAAATGTTTTCGTCACTTGAATACCAATTACATTTGTAGCATGCCGAATATGTGCCGTCCGAGCCGCTGAATTTCATTGTATGAGTAGCGTCAACCGTTTCACCTCTTGTTACGGAATACGAATCTTTGTCAATCGTGTTTGAACTTGTCGTATTCTTGGCAACCGTAACGGTAATCTCGTTTGATTTTATTTTTCCGTCGGCAGAAACTGCATAAACATTAAACGAATCTGCGTTTTCGTGAGCCGCTTTTTGTGTTATTTTTGCGGTATGAGTTTCATTTGAAAGGTCAGTTGAATAGAAACTATTATCAACTACCCAAGTGAGGGCCTTATTAGAAGCGTTTTCCGGCTCAACCGTTGCCGAAAGCTGAGCACCCAAACCTGCGTACTGAGTACCTGCTTTAACAGATACATATTTATATGTTTTATCGCCAACGGTAACGTCTGTTGTTTTATTAATACTGCTTGCTACGCCGAGAGCGCTGTCAACGCTGATTGTAATATTTTCAACAGGAATGCCGTTTGTCATTTCAAATGTTGCTGTTTTTGAGGAGATTTCATAAAATTTGCTGTTTGAAACGTAGTAACCCGTCTGCGCCTTAAGAACTACTGTTGATTTACCGCCGGACACTACGGTGTAATGACCCGTTTTGTCAATCTGACCTCTGCCGTCGGTAGCGGGAGCGTCATCGGTAGCCCAAGAATACGTTGTATCGCCGTTTTCGTCCTCACCTGTTACCATACCCCAAGTAACATAGAGGTTATTGCTTTCTGCAACACGCTTCGGGAATACCTGATATGTAAGGTCTGTTTCCTGACCTGCTTCAAGATAATTTTTGCCCGTAATTTCAACATCTGACAAATACTTACCGGTTTTACCTGTTACAGTAAGTTGTATTTCTCTTGAAATTCCGTTTGCTGCCGAAGTCGCAGTAATAGTACATTTTTGAGTTGAGACACTGCCTAAAGAGCCGCCCGCATCTCTGCCTGTGATGGTACCCGTTACAGGGTCAACAGACGCAATTTCAGGATTTGACGATGTCCAAGTAATATCCGATGTATCGCCCATTGTCGGCTTAACATTTGTGATTGCAAGCTGAATTTGAGAGCCCTCCTGAACGGTATTTGCACCGTCAATATCAAAGCTTTCAAGCGGCTTAGAGTCAACAACCTCAAATGTGATTGAATCGTTATATACAAACTGAAGAACAAGGTTACTGATAAGCTTGACTGCAGTAGCGGTAAGCTGAACCGGGTCTGCCGTATCTCCGACTATGTCTTTAATTGCAAAGCAAGCGTCAAGAATTGCGGCAAGCACCGCCCTGTTTATATCAATTCCGATATAATCAATAAGAATTCCCGCAAGCTTATCCGAATCAATTGTTCCTTTTACCTCATAAAACTTGTTTACCAGCCCAAGAATACCGTTAATTATGTCGTCTGTATCAGGCGATGCCATAATCGTAACTTTACCCTTATTCTTAAACGTTACAAGTCCGCTGTCATTTACGGTTGCAACAACCTTGCCTTGAGTAAAGATTGAAGAACTTTTAACAGAATACATTGTTCCGTAATGCAAACGAAGTGGAGTTGTAATAGCTGAAAGCTGAACTTTTGAACCTACAGCTACTGTAGTAGGAACCTGCGATTTATTGGTGATATGTGTTCCGTTCGGAAGAAAAGCGGCATACCACTCGTCATTTTTAACAACATTGATACGAAGCGAATCGTTATCAAGCTCGGTGCCGTTCTTGTCATAAAGCGCAACGTGGATAACCGAGTTAATGTTATTAAGATATCTGCGAAGAGAATCGATAAGTTCGCCCTTGTATGAATCAATCCAACCGGCAATAGGTGAATCCGAGCCGAAGGCAGCCTCAACAATATCAATAATTGCTTCGGTGTCCATAGAATCAATATCTACTTTGTCATTAAAGAGCGCTTTTTCAAGAACGGTAGCTATAACCTTGCCCACAAGCGGAATAGGCTTAACCTCATTATCAATCCAGTTTTGAATTACCGCACCCTTTGATGAATCGAATGCCTTAACCACACCATTTTGGTCAACATCAACCAAAGTCGGCATATCGCTGTACCATTTGATGTATCCGTTATCCGGCATTTCGGTATCGATGAGCTTATATGTAAGGTTGAGCTTTTCGCCCTCCTTCATAGTCTCAACATATACTTGCTTTTCTTCTGCTGTTTCATCGACATATGAAGGTACCATTGTATCGGTGTCTTTATAAAAAAGCTCGATATCCCAATAGCCCTCAACTCCGTCGCCCGCAAAAGCAGACGCCGCAGGAATTATGCCCGTCACAGCCATAAGAAGTGCAAGCAATACGCTGATAAGCTTTTTGCCTTTCCTTTTCATACGCAAATCTCCTTTTAATCATTTTTGCCTGAAAATCCATTGAGTAATGGCATATATTACCCAAAGTAATACACACTTTAATTATAATATTATTTATAAAATAATTCAAGAAAATGAGCTGAAATTTATTTCGTGATTATTAACAAACTTTTAACACTTGGATTGGTTATATTTACCAAACCGTTCGATAATATACAAATTGTCGACGTTTTGTCGTGAAATAATAAAAAAACGGTTGCAAAAATCACAACCGTTTTGAAAGTGTATATTAAAGCAGTATTACAATCTGCAAAATCATCAAAACATTTCCGAATACGAATTCGTTACATTTTTAAGCCTGCAAATCATAGAATACGAGCCGTCAGCCTGTTTAACAAGCTTTCTTCTGTCCTCAACAACAAGAAATCTGCCCGATTTTGTCCTTACGCTGTAACGTGAAACCGTGGTGCTTTTGCCATCGGAAATTTGCTTTTTTATCTGCGCTTCAATAAATTTTGCTTCCCTTTCGCTCACAAAATCGTCAAGCCTGCCCTTATGTTCATCAAAAATATGAAAACGTGAAAATCCCAAAAATTTGATGAAATCCTCGCTGACAATTTGAAGCTGCCAAATATCGTCGGTGCCGGTGCAAAAAATCGGATCGGGAAGATTTTTAAACATTTCAACAAGCATATCGCTCATTTTATCCGCCGATTCCTCAGCCTTCTTTATCTGCGTAATATCGGTTATCATCGCATGGAAAATCGGGGTGTTATCCTCGTCATATCGCCCAATTGCGGCATTGAATTTGCACCACTTGTACTCGCCCTTATGTACTATAGTTCTAATCTCCAAATCGCACTCGCCGTCAGTCGCCATTGCCTTGCCTATAGCCTGAAAAACAATGCTCTTGTCCTCAGGGTGAATAAGCTCATCAAGGCGGTAATTTTTGTTGACATAAGCCTGCTTGGTAGTGCCGAAAATGCGGCAAGCACCCTCGTTTAAATATTGCACCTCAATGTGCATATCACTCGTAACTTTGAATAGGCAGACACCGCCTGTTACAAGGTCAATAAGATAGTTCATTTCCTTGGCTTTGTTGCGCAATTTTTCTTGCAATTCCTGCGATTTTGACACATCGGCAAGGGTGAGCCTGCAAAGGCTTGAATTATCATAATTTTGACCCGTGCAATGGATGAAAATTTCATTTTTATCCTTATCGATAAACTCTGCGTCAAAATAGACATAGGGTGAATTTTTCTTGCAAAGCGCTCTCATAATTTCTTCCCTGTAAATCGGCTTTATTATATTGTGAAGAAAGAGCTTTCCCTGCTTTATTTTTGACGGGTGAACACCTGTAAACTCGCAAAAATGATTGTCGCAGTCAACAACCTTAAGCCCATCTGCCTTATCAACAACAAGGTTCATAAAATCAACCTCGTACACCTCATCGTCATTAATGCTGTAAATTTTTATCTCCCCCTTTAGAATATCCATAGTAAGCTGTCGCAATAAATTCTATGAATTATTTAAAGTGTATATGAAATCGCCGAATCACAGCTTTCCAAATAATAATTATAAAAATATTATTTTACTATATGAAAAGCTACTTATTTGTGTTAAAATAGAAAAGTATTTATATACATCAAGTTTCAAAAGATGAGTAAAAGGAGAACAAAATATGTCAAAGGTTTTTCGTATTTTTGTTGAAAAGAAAAAGGGAAACGACATTGAAGCAGGTCAAACCCTTGCGGATTTGCGTGACAATGTCGGCTTAAGCGCTCTTGAGGATTTGAGAATTATCAATCGCTATTATGCTCAAGGTCTTACCGAAGAAGAATTTAACCTTGCGGTAAAGCAAATCCTTTCAGAGCCTAACCTCGACAATGTTTACACCGAGCTTTCAATCCCTGAGGATTACAGATATTTTGCAATGGAATATCTTCCGGGGCAATATGACCAAAGAGCCGATTCTGCCGCTCAATGTATACAGCTTCTCACGGCAGGTGAACGCCCTGAGGTGCAAAGTGCAAAAATAATTGCCGTTAAGGGTGACATCACAGACGAAGAATTTGAAAAAATCAAGAATTATATCATCAACCCTGTTGAGTCAAGAGTTGCAAGCCTTGAAATTCCGGAGTCGCTCAATATTAAATCGGACGTTCCTGCCGATATCGCAAGAATTGACGGTTTTATTGATATGAGCGATGATGAAATCGAGGCTTACCATTCATCAATGGGATTTGCAATGAGCATTGCGGATTTATGCTGGGTAAGAGATTATTTTAAAAATGACGAAAGCAGAAATCCGAGCCTTACGGAGCTTAAAGTCATTGACACTTATTGGTCTGACCATTGCCGCCACACAACATTTGCAACACAGCTTGACGAAATTAAGATTGACAGTGGCAAATACACAGACGCTATCAACAAAGCTTTAGAGCAATATTTTGACATAAGAAAAGAAGTTTACGGCGACAGAGATAAGATTGTTTGCCTTATGGATATGGCTTGCATAGGCACAAAGGTACTCAAAAAGCGTGGCCTTGTAAACAATCTTGACGAGAGTGAGGAAATCAATGCCTGCTCAATCGAGGTACCCGTTGTTATTGACGGTAAAACAGAGCAGTGGCTTGTTCAGTTTAAAAACGAAACGCACAACCACCCGACTGAAATTGAGCCTTTCGGCGGTGCGGCTACCTGCCTCGGCGGTGCAATCCGTGACCCACTTTCAGGCAGAGCATACGTATATCAGGCTATGCGTGTTACAGGTTCGGGCGACCCTACTACTCCTTTTGAAAAAACACTTGATGCTAAATTACCTCAAAGCAAGATTACAACAGGTGCAGCTGCAGGCTATTCAAGCTACGGCAACCAAATAGGTCTTGCCACAGGTCAGGTTACAGAGCTTTATGATGAGGGTTATGTAGCTAAGAGAATGGAAATTGGCGCTGTTATCGGTGCATCTCCTAAAGATAATGTAAAAAGAGAATGTCCGCAAAAAGACGACGTAATCGTACTTTTGGGCGGAAGAACCGGACGTGACGGCTGCGGCGGTGCAACAGGCTCGTCAAAGGCTCACAACTCATCTTCTATTGAAACCTGCGGCGCAGAGGTTCAAAAAGGTAATCCTCCTACGGAACGTAAAATCCAGCGTTTATTCCGCAAGGCAGAGGTCGCTAAAATGATTAAACGCTGCAATGACTTCGGCGCAGGCGGTGTATCAGTTGCCATCGGCGAACTTGCAGACGGACTTAAGATTGACCTTGACAAAGTACCTAAAAAATATGACGGCCTTGACGGAACAGAGCTTGCTATTTCAGAATCGCAGGAAAGAATGGCTGTAGTTCTTGACAAGGCAGACGTTGATACATTCATCAAGCTTTCCAACGAGGAAAACCTTGAGGCTACTCCTGTTGCTGTTGTAACAGATGAAAACAGGCTTGAAATGACATGGAGAGGTGACAAGATTGTTGACCTCAGCCGTGATTTCCTTAACACAAACGGTGTAACTCAGCACGCTAAGGTTGAAATCAGCGCAGTTGACGAAAATAAGAATTACAGAAAAGAAGTGCCTGCTGCTCTTGATAATCTTTCACTTGCAGACGCACTTAAGGCAAACCTTTCGCGTCTTGAAGTTTGCAGTCAAAAGGGTCTTGTTGAGCGATTTGACTCATCAATCGGTGCCTCAACCGTTCTTATGCCTTATGCAGGCAAATATCAACTTACTCCCGAGGAAGCAATGGTAGCAAAAATTCCTCTTTTAGAGGGCGAAACAGACACGGCAACGGTTATGGCTTACGGCTTTATCCCTAAGCTTTCACGTTGGTCACCGTTCCATTCTGCCGCATTCGCAGTATCGGAATCGCTTGCTAAGCTTGCCGCAGTAGGTTGTGACCCGTCGCAGGCAAGGCTTACATTCCAAGAATATTTTGAAAGACTTAACGATGTACCGTCACGTTGGGGCAAGCCGACAGCCGCACTTTTAGGCGCACTTACGGCTCAGGTTGGATATAAATGCCCGTCAATCGGCGGTAAGGACTCAATGAGCGGCAGCTTCAACGACCTTGACGTTCCTCCTACTCTCGTTTCATTCGCAGTAGGTATGAGCGAGGCTTCCAAAACCGCATCATCGCAATTCAAGCGCATTAATTCAACGGTTAAGCTTCTTGAACTTCCTGTTGACGAGGAAACAGGCTTGCCGATTTATGACAAGGCTATGGGGCTTATGGTAAGCGTTTACGAAGGAATAAGAAACGGCAAAATCCTTTCAGCTTCCGTTATCAAAGAGGGCGGCGCCGCAGCTTGCGTATGCAAAATGGCATTCGGTAACAAATTCGGCTTTACCTTCGCTCAGGGGCTTGATAAAGAAACATTATTTGCCGCAAAAGAGGCTTCTTTTGTTGTTGAACTTGCAGACGAAAATGCTTACGACGGCGTAGTTCTCGGTAAAACAAACGATAACGGCGTATTTATCATTGACGGCGACGTTCAAACTGTTGACGAGCTTATTGACGCTTGGTGCGGCAAGCTTGAAAAGGTATTTGCTACCGATTCGGGCAAGAAAGCCAATATGCCTTATGACGTACCGCTTTATAAAGAGCGCTCAATCTTTGTTGCTAAAAACAAGGTTGCAAAGCCAAAGGTATTTATTCCTGCATTCCCAGGCACTAACTGCGAGGTTGACTCTGCAAGAGCATTTGAAAAGGCAGGCGCTAAAGCAAACATTCTTGTTGTAAACAACCTTTCATCTTCGGCTATTAACGAAACAATTGACAAAATGGTTGAAGAAATCGAATCATCGCAAATCATTATGCTTCCCGGCGGCTTTTCAGGTGGTGACGAGCCTGAAGGCTCAGGCAAGTTTATTGCTACAACATTTAGAAATCCTAAGGTTAAAGAGGCTGTTACAAAGCTTCTTAACAACCGTGACGGCTTAATGCTCGGCATTTGCAACGGCTTCCAGGCTCTTATCAAACTCGGCCTTGTGCCTTACGGCGAGATTAAGGAAATTAATGAAAACGACCCTACCCTTACATTTAATACTATCGGCAGGCATATTTCATCAATGGCATATACAAGAGTTGCAAGCGTTAAATCTCCTTGGTTTAGCAGTGTTAATGCAGGCGACGTATTTGCAGTACCTATCAGCCACGGCGAGGGACGTTTTGTTGCAAACGACGATGTTATGAAAAAGCTTATTGAAAACGGACAGGTTGCTACTCAATACGTAAATCTTGACGGCACTCCGGTAAGCGATATGCCGTTTAACCCTAACGGCTCGGTTTGCGCAGTTGAGGGTATCACATCTCCTGACGGACGTGTACTCGGCAAAATGGGCCACGTTGAAAGAAAGGGCAATAACCTTTATGCCAACGTTCCGTTTGAAAAGGATATGAAAATCTTTGAAAGCGGCGTAAATTATTTCAAATAATTGATACATATTGAAAGGAATTTTTATTATGAAATATGTAGTTGTTTTATATGACGGTATGGCTGACTATCCCGTACCTGCACTCGGTGGCAAAACACCTATGATGTGTGCAAAAAAACCTAATATGGACTACCTTGCAAAGAGAGCCGAGGTAGGGCTTATCAGGACTGTTGCGCAAGGATTAAAGCCCGGCTCCGACGTTGCAAATATGAGTGTTTTGGGATTTGACCCTATGAAGTATTACACGGGAAGAAGTCCGCTTGAGGCAGCGTCAATCGGCATTGATATGAAGCCTACGGACGTATCGCTTCGTACAAATCTTGTTACTCTTTCAGAAGATGATTTGCCTTACGAGCAAAAGACGATTGAGGATTATTGCGCAGACGATATTTCAACCGAAGAGGCTGAAATCCTTATCAAATATATTGATGAGAAGCTCGGCACTGACGAATTTAAATTCTATCCGGGTGTATCGTACCGTCACTGCCTTATTTGGGACAACGGCACAACCGACCTTGGCAAAATGACTCCTCCCCACGACATTACGGGCAAGGTTATTACAGAATATCTTTCAACAAGTGAGAATGCAAAGCCGCTTATCGAACTTATGAAAAAAAGTTATGATTTGCTTAAGGACCACCCTGTAAACCTTGCAAGGAAAAAGGCAGGCAAAAGACCTGCAAACTCAATTTGGCTTTGGGGCGAGGGAAAAAGGCCTGCTCTTTCACCGTTTGAGGAAATTTACGGCATCAAGGGTGCTGTTGTTTCTGCCGTTGACCTTATCAAGGGTATCGGCGGCTGTGCTAAAATGGAAGTTGCCGAGGTTGAGGGCGCAACAGGCTATATTGACACTAACTTTGAGGGCAAAGCTAATGCCGCTCTTGACTGCTTAGAGAGAAACGACCTTGTTTACGTTCACTTTGAAGCACCTGACGAATGCGGCCACAGAAACGAGCCTGAAAACAAGGTGAGAGCAATTGAGCTTATTGATGAAAGAGTTTTGCCTATTCTTTTTGAAGGGCTTAAAAAATATGATGATTACAAAATTATGATTTTGCCCGACCACCCTACTCCTATCGTTACACGTACCCACGCAAGCGACCCCGTTCCTTATCTTATTTATCATAAGCAAAACGAGATTGACGGCGTTGACACAATCAATGAGGAAACGGCAAAGCAAACGGGCAATTATATTGACCACGGTCCAAGCATTATGAATCATTTTTTGAATGATTGATTAATCATATAAAATCATTCACCTGTTTCTCACACAAAATCTGACGCACCACTGTACGGCAGATTTTGAAAGGAGGAGCAACGTAGTGAATGAGGGATGAATTTTAAATTTATATTATAAAAATTCGTCACGAATGATACGAAGTTTGTGACGACGAATAAAATAATAAGGTTGCGAAGAAGTAGTCAGAATTGAGCATTTTGCGAGCAGAGTTGCTTATTCACAGCCTAAAAAAAGGAATATTATATTATGAAACAAGGTACTATCTGCGTGCAGGGCGCATACCGCCCGAAAAACGGTGAGCCGAGGGTTTTGCCCATCGTTCAAAGCACAACATACAAATACGATTCAAGCGTAGAAATGGGAGACCTTTTCGACTTAAAGAAAAGCGGATATTTCTACTCTCGACTTCAAAACCCTACTAACGATACCGTTGCCGCAAAAATCACTATGCTTGAGGGCGGCGTTGCGGGAATGCTTACATCAAGCGGTCAAGCAGCCAACTTTTATGCAGTATTTAACATTGCACAGGCAGGCGACCATATTGTAAGCTCCTCTGCAATTTACGGCGGAACATACAATCTTTTTAACGTTACAATGAGGAAGCTCGGAATTGACTTTACCTTTGTAAGCCCTGACGCTACAGAGGAGGAAATTCAAGCTGCATTTAAACCGAACACAAAGGCTGTTTTCGGCGAAACAATTTCTAATCCGAGCCTTGATATTCTTGATATCGAGCGATTTGCCAAAGTTGCTCACAAAAACGGCGTTCCGCTCATTGTTGACAACACTTTCGCAACACCGATTAACTGCCGTGTATTTGATTGGGGCGTTGATATCGTAACCCATTCCACAACAAAATATATGGAAGGTCACGCTTCAACTATCGGCGGTGTAATAGTTGACAGCGGCAATTTTGATTGGACGCAAAACGACAAATTCCCCGGGCTTACAACACCTGACGAAAGCTACCACGGAATAACTTATTCTGACACTTTCGGCAAAGGCGCATATATCACAAAAGCAACCGTTCAGCTTATGCGTGACCTCGGCTCTATGCCGTCACCGCATGATGCATTTTTATTAAACGTCGGCTTGGAATCGCTCCATCTTCGTGTTGCAAGGCATTGCGAAAATGCTAAAAAAGTGGCTGAATATCTTAAAAATCACGATAAAATAACTTGGGTAAACTGCGCTATGCTTGAAGATGACAAGCAGTATGCAAAGGCACAAAAATATATGCCAAACGGCACCTGCGGCGTAGTAAGTTTCGGCATTAAGGGCGGCAGAGCTGCGGCTACAAAGTTTATGGACTCGCTTAAACTTGCGGCAATCGTCACACACGTGGCAGATGCAAGAAGCTGTTGCTTGCACCCCGCTTCAACCACTCACCGTCAGCTTACTGACGAACAGCTTAAGGAATGCGGCGTAACGCCTGATCTTATCCGTTTCAGCTGCGGAATTGAGGACTGCGAGGATATTATTGCCGACATTGAACAGGCGCTTGCACAAATTTAATTCAAAAAGGAGTGAGAGTATGAGTGAAAAAGAAAATTCTAAAGCTCAAATTGAGCAAAATCTTTCGCACACCCATACTCATTCCCACGAGCATACAAAAGAGGTTTCAAACCGCCTTGCACGTGCAATAGGTCATCTTCAAAAGGTTAAGCAAATGGTTGAAAACGGCGACGATTGCTCAGACGTTTTAATTCAGCTTGCAGCTGTTAAATCTGCGCTTAACAATACGGGCAAAGTTATTTTAAAAGACCATCTTGACCATTGCATTGTTCATGCAATTGAAA
>ERZ1034753.243-NODE-243-length-20267-cov-8.297200_pt1 | contig 20267 bp, 17 predicted proteins | sample MGYA00520702_ERZ1034753 | MGnify/ENA primary metagenome ERZ1034753 (study PRJEB33766, sample SAMN09781700) | gut metagenome | biome: gut microbiome | host: Homo sapiens | place: Madagascar | study: EMG produced TPA metagenomics assembly of the PRJNA485056 data set...
TTACTACGTGTGAGCCGATGAAACCAGCACCGCCCGTGATAATGATATTCTTCATCTTCTTAATATTCTAAATTCTTTTTTAATGTTTGATCTTTCTCATCAAGTATTGAAAGGAGATACTTGCCATAGTCATTCTTCAACATAGGCAGAGCATTCTCTCGCAATTGTTCTGCGGTAATCCAACCTTGGCGATAAGCGATACCTTCCAAGCAAGCTACCTTCAAGCCCTGACGCTTCTCTAAGACTTCAATAAAGGTGGATGCTTCAGAAAGGGAATCATGGGTTCCGGTATCAAGCCAGGCAAATCCTCTTGCCATGGTCTGTACCTTCAACTGCTTATCCTTCAGGAACTCCTGATTCACCGTTGTGATTTCCAACTCACCACGAGCAGAAGGCTTGATATGCTTGGCTACTTCCACCACCTTGTTAGGATAGAAGTATAAGCCTACCACAGCATAGTTGCTCTTTGGATGCTCAGGCTTCTCCTCAATACTGAGACAATTGCCTTGTTCATCAAACTCAGCTACTCCATATCGTTCTGGATCGCTTACACGATAACCAAAGACTGTAGCTTTACTATTCTGCTCAGCATCTACTACTGCCTGATGCAGCATCTGGTTCAATCCTGCACCATAGAAGATGTTGTCACCAAGTACGAGGCAAGCAGAATCATTACCAATAAACTTCTCGCCGATTATGAATGCCTGAGCCAAGCCATCAGGTGAAGGCTGCTCTGCATACTCGAACTTCACTCCAAACTGGCTACCATCTCCTAAGAGTCTCTTAAAACCTGGCAGGTCAAATGGTGTTGAAATGATGAGTATCTCACGGATACCTGCCAACATCAATACTGATATTGGGTAATATATCATCGGCTTATCAAAGATTGGTATCAGCTGCTTGCTGATACCCTTTGTGATGGGGTACAAGCGTGTACCGCTACCACCTGCTAATACGATTCCCTTCATAGTTTATTTATGTTTAAATTAACTGTAGCTCTATAGAATTCCTCTAAAATTAAAGTATATTAGATAAGCTTATTTCTCGAAAGAATAGCCTCTGCCTTATAGTATTGCCAAGATTATTTTTACTTAATTTTAAAAGAGCTCACTTCATATTATTTCACTATCTCTGATGAGGTAATATTCTATTCGACAACATTCTTCTTGATGATGCGAGCAGGATTACCAGCAGCAACAGAATAAGCAGGTACATCCTTTGTCACAACTGCATTTGCAGCGATAACCGCTCCATCCCCAATTGTCACACCAGGAAGTATCGTCGCCTTGTCACCAATCCACACATTGTTGCCTATGATAACAGGTCCTTTACTAACTACATCCCTGTCATTAGGCTTAATATGCAAAGAGGCATAATCAGTATTGCCATGACTATTATCAGTTACTGTAACAAACTTACCTGTTAAGACGCCATCACCAATGACTATTCTATTTGTACAAGTGATATGGTTGAATGCTCCTATAGAAACGCCATTACCAATAATCATTTCTGGATGTTCCTTATCGCTTTCTTCTGTCCAAACTGTTAAAGAAGAATATTGACCTATAGAACTTTTATTTCCTATGCTGATATTTGCCCCCCCCACAAAATTTACCCCTTTCGCAATACGGGATGTTTTACCAAAGGATGCAAAACCATTACTGAGCCATAATGAACGAATGGCTAATAGTTTACCATTAATTTTCGATCTAATTCTGCTCATTTTTGAATATCTTTATAACAATATAACAAATCTTTAAATATCGTTTCGGGATTATGCCTTTCTTCTGCATGAATTATTGAACTTTTAGAATAAGCCTCCATTCTTTCATAATCCTTCGAAAGAGACATTATTTCATAAGCCAACGTATGAGGAGCATTAGCAGGAACTAATAAGCCATCCTTATGGTTGTCTATCAGTGAAGGAATACCGCCAACATATGTTGCAATTATAGGCATACCTATATACTGAGCTTCACAAATAGCATTAGGACTATTATCAATATAGGCAGTATGAACATATATATCAGAAGACAACAATAATTCTTTTACTTGATTTGCATCAACAAACCCCAATACATGTACATTCAAATCAGAAAAAAACATTTTTTCTTTTTTTTCAATTTCTTTCTGCAAGTACATTTTTCCTGCTACGAACCATTCAAATTCAAAACCTCTTTCTTTTAATAAATTAGCCGTACGAATAACAGTATCCATCCCTTTCCAATGATTACCGCATCCCACTGTGACCAATTTTACTTTTTGATTCTTTTGTAGATGCCACTTAGCCGATTTCATGAATGCAGGACGCAACACCTCGCTACAATAATAATATTTTGCACCAGGGTGGTATAATTCAACCAAGCCTTTATCCCATTCTGTTCTACCCATATAATTGGTAACTGCGGCAAAATTGTCTTTTTCCATTTCCTGTTCAGTTTTAATATAATGTCTTTGTTGCCACAAATGGAATTGTTTTTTTATATTAATACCTGCTTGAACTATTGGATCCAAGCTACTATATGACGGAGGATATAAAGCATTGAAATAGGGGGCTAAACATCCCTGCATATGAATAACACATGGAATATCTGTGTATTTTGCAACCTGTCCAAATTCCCATTCTGTACCAAAAATATGAATAACATCCGGTTTCACTTTTTCTATGCAATCCATGGCAAGAGGAATCATTGCATTAACTTCAGCCCAACGATTGTATCGCCATTTAATTTTCTTTTCTAAATATGAAACCTTAGGAATCAATGGATAATAATCAACTCCATCAATCCTTCTAAAAGTCATATGTTTGCTACCTTGAAAAGCAATAGACAGCTCTATTTTATCACTATTTCTAACAATTTCCTCCAACGAATCTTGCCATCCTCCTGTCGGAACGCCCTCGTCTTTATATCTTCCAGGGACTGAAATTTCAAACCAAAGTACTTTCATTGTATATATTTATTTAAAGTATTTAATAGAAGGATGGTTACTATAATCCTCCCAAATAAATTGATATGGGTGCATTCGAGCTGATGATATCAAGTCTATAGCAGAGTCTATATTACTTTTAACAAGCATTTGCGAAAAATAAAGTAAAAAAAACACTAACGCTAAATTTGTTACTTTTCTTTTTTTGAAAGAAGCCAAATAATCTTTTCCTAATATCCATGAGAATGCAACTACACCAAATATTGTGAAACAACCTGTCAAACGTCCAATCATCGGCACTGATATAAACAAATTACCTATAATTATACCTAAAGCATATATTACAGAAAACCAATGATTCAGTTTTTCTTTATCCATCAAAGCATATATTAAAACAGCAATAATGGTTGGTCTTAGATTTATAAATATAGAAGTAATTTCATCTACATCACTATTACCTTGCATATAATTTTCAATTCTTTCAGTAGCTTCAAAATTCATACTTAAGAAAAAATTAAATGCATCCATAATACTGAATGATTGTAAAACGATACCAAATACAGCACTAATGATTACGCTTGATATAAGGATTGTTCTACTCTTAAAGCGCAAGAAATAAGCAGCAAGGAATATAGCAGCATAAACAACGATTGTTGTATGAAAACTATATCCTAGAGCTGCACATATAACGAAAACTAACCACTTTTTCTTTTTTTCATCCAATACATTGATCAAACCCATCAAAAGAATGGCGAAGCCTAATATTTGTCGGAGTCCACAAAAATACACAACATAAAAATTGAATATAGACAACATTGCTAATGTAAGAGGTACATTATTAGAGTATCTTTTTATTATTATGTAAAGTGGATAACACGATAAAAAGCTATTAACAAGCATAACCACAAAGCGGTTAGGATGCAAGGCCAACAACACCTGCCTGTAAATTACAAAACCAGTTTCCAATGGGCGTGGATCATAATTATAAAAATTACGTTCACCATCCAAATACCTCACATAGTCCCATGTGTCAGCACCTACAACAGGAGCTCTAAATGCTATAAATACAAACTCTAAAAAGAAAGCCCAGTTAACTAACTTTGGATCGGGCTTCTTCCAATAGAGATATGCTAATATAAGCAATATAAAATAATTTAATATATAAGGATAATCCATAAGAATAAGCTTTTTAAAAATTGGCAAATTTAAACCATGACTTTTTTATTTTCAAATTTATTTCTCTAATCCATATTTCTCCAAATACCTTTTCATGTCAAGATCTTCAGAGATTTTTAATAATAACAAAATGAACAACACGAGAATCTGTAAATAGTTATGCAAATGTTTCTCTTCAGAATAAGAAGGTGTAGTACCATGCGCATAGTTGTTGCGGATGGCAGGACCATTCGTAAACTTCTCGTTGTTCAAGTAATAACTGAAATAATCTCTTTCCGCAGGGGACAAAAGATGGGCATCAAACTCTATCCACCCTTTGGAAACCATCTCATCAAGAATTGCTCGTTCTTTCTTTGGATATCCCCAATAAGAACATGCTCTATACTCATATAGATGTTTTAAGACTTCTATCTCTTGCATCTTCTGGCATCGCAACACTCCGTCTTCCCCCTTTGTGAGATAGCCTTTATCCAACAAACTGTCTATATAAGGCTTCTGATAGTTCTCATAGTCATCATATCTCACATTAATACCACTTACCAAAAACTCATAATAATTCTTAAAATGCGCATCCTTGCAGGGCTCCACGAAAAAGAGCATGCTCTGATTTCCAAACAGAAGATGAAGAAGATACCAAACTTCATTGTTATCTTTATTCAAGACACAATATCGACGGGTTATCAAACTCTTAGTCTGGGTAAGCTTTTTAGGAGGAGTCAATTCAACAATATCCTTGTCAATTGATCCATATTCCTCATAGCAGTCATACTGATGAGATACAGAATCCATCTCAATGACAAGGCTCCTTATCTTCAAAATCTGTTCATCACTTTCTTTTGGTAAAGTCAGCGGCAGACCAGCATAACCATATTCTTCTTTCAGAAAACTCTCATAGAAATCTTTGACAACGCCTTCTAAATCTCTGTCATTTGCTTTCAAAGCCTGTTCCAAGACAAGCAATTGTAAATGTGACAAGTTTTCCCTCATACGAAACACCATATCTACATCGTATGTGTTTCGAGCATGAAGACCTACCACTTTCTCTATGGTATTCTTCTCTACATCTTTGGATATGAGGGAGATAAAACCATATTCTTCTGTAAACTCAAATACTTGTCCACAATAATAGACAATAGTAGCATCCTTGCATTCGTCTATTACATTTTTGTTATACACGAACATGATACGACCTTCTTCATCTACTCTGCTTTCCTTTACCGGTGCATTCTTCTCTTCAGTGAGAGCCACGCCATAACTTGTCAGATGTATGCTTCCCAATTCGAGAATAGCCTTATTCAATATCTGTTCTTTCATTCTTGCGTCCTTGATAGTTAGAGGGTGAAGAGGAAACTCTGAACTACGCTTTGCCACAAGCACCAAACGCACATAATTGAGATTAGCTTTATCGGAATTTACATAATTGCGAATAATCGTATCTTTATCTGTGCCAGTCAAAGACTTCGGAAAATAGAAGACTCTATGTTGACCAAATCTGTCGTCCTCAACATATTGTTCAAGTAGCCATTCTGCCGTATGCTCATTTTCTTTAAGCAATGCAGTCAATAAGATTTGGTTTTGCTCCACTATCCAACGATGCTCCAACAAGGCTTTCAAGAGCCAGCTCTTTTCTTTTAAGATTTCACGTAATCCGTTCTCTGTTATAAGCCCCTTGATTCTGAACTGGTCGATAATTTGCCAAATAGTAGATTCATAGCCTCTTTCTATCTCTCCAAAAATAACAGGAAGGTCGTTTGATTGCAAGTGTGAGAAATATGTAGCCACTTTCTCTTTGTATTGCTTGATTGCAGCAATCTTGTTCTCATTCCAATCCTGCGGATACTTCCCATGCTCTATGAACTGCACGATATGATACATCTCCAAATAGTCGTTGATGCCATCGGGGTGATTGCCTTCCTCGTAGCTTCTCACAACATCAGCCATTCGTTCAATGTGCAGTGGAATAGACATATCATAATCACTATAATAATGTACACGTTCCATTACCTCTTATACCTGATTTGAAATATCTTGCTTTGTTTTTATTTAAAAAACAATTTTCCAATCTATGAATATTTTATCCAACATTCTTTCGAATTTCTTTTCTATTTCTATATTTTGAATTATACATAAGGATCTCAATGTGTTATTGTTTACTTTTTCTTAAAACGATTTATAATTTTATTCTGAACAACATCCCTAATCATATTTTTTTCTTTCGCATTAAATCCAATTATATAAATAACAGGCATTGCGATGGCTACAAAAAGCATAGAAGTTATACAAAGTTTATTCCAACCATTTTCCATGCAATTTGCCAAATAAAACGGTAAGGGAAGCATGATCGCTGTTGTCAGATATATTACTCCAAGAACCTCCTTGAAATATTTAGCCAATGGCAAACCATACAGTTTGCGTACATAGCATGGACGCACTACAGAACATATAACATTAAGTACCACCTTCAACAACAATGCCGTCCATGCTGGAGAGCCAAATTTTAACAAAATATAAGCTAATGGAATATTGAGAATTTTTATGGAAGCCATCAATATCTGATGCCCCTTAATATTGCCAGTAGCATGAACACCTGTCCATAGGGGAGCACTATAAGCATCTACGAGAGAATACCAAATGACAACCATAAAGAATGTACTAGCGTTCTCTGGCGGATTTTTCAACCACAATTTTAGAATGAAATCAATATTTAGTAAAACAGGGACAGACACTAACAGCAACAGGAAATACGAAAACTTAGAGGTTGAAAACATCAAATTCATAAAATATTTCTTGTCTCCCGATGCATAGGACTTGATTATCTGAGGTCCGTAGGATTGGGTAAAACTATTCAAGAAATTCGTAAGTTGGCCATTAACCTGATTGGCTATTCCTAATGCAGCATTGGCTACTAATCCAAAGAATATATTAAAGAAAAACACTATGGATTGATTAACACTCACATCTACCAAATTCACGATAATACTTAAACCTGAATACTTCACCATATTAGAAATTAAGGAGCCATCCCAATGTTTCTGATAATGGCATTCTGGGAAGAGTTTCTTGCATTGTAGATAATACCAAAGCAACATAAGAAGTGTCACAACCAATATAAGAAAAGAATATAGCTTAAGCTTGTCAAAGTCGCCAATAACCAATAGGTATACTATCAATAATTTCAAAACTACTTCTATGATACTTGTGTAAGCATAGAAATTCATCTTTTCATGGGCTATGATTGAGGAATTGTATGGAGTCTTGATAATATTAACGCAGCAACAAAGTATAGACATTTGATAGGCGAAAATGGCGGCATCCATTCTTTCTACAGGAATGACAAGTTTGTTGTAAAGGAACCACAGTCCCAATGTTTCACTCAATAGCAAGATAATCCCCACAAGGATTAAATGTGCATTGATTGCCATTGAAAAGGTATTTCTCAAAACTTCTTTGTCACCTATACCTATTCCATAAGCCAAATACCTATAAGTTGCATTATTGAGAGCTTGCTGTAAAAAGCCAAAAAGCACAACAATACTACCTACAACATTGTACAATCCATAGTCTTCCACTCCAAGAGTCTCCAATACGACTCTTGATGTATATAGGCCTACCGCTAGCACTAAAAACATACGGAAGAAAAGATACAATGTGTTTTTTGCTATACGCTTGCTGTTATCTTGAGTTGAATTATTCATATGTGTATTCTAATCTTTCTTGCTTTTTCAGTTTGAGCTTCATTATGTCTTTGATATTCCATTGTTTCTCCAAGTCCATAAAATACAAATTATGATGAGATACCTGTTTCGCTATTGGAGGAGGAGTCATGTAATCACCATACATGTGTGTGAGATATGTATGATAATCCTTCGGTACTCTTATTGTATAGTCCTCAAAAGGGACTTCCACACCATCCTCAAACCAACGTGGTTCACATACCTCTTTCTCGTATCCATATAAACCATCATAGCACATGCATTTATTTCCTTTTATATTCCGTATTTCTAAATCCAACTTTTTGAAATCATCAAAATGTTTTTTAGCTAACGACTTGCTGAACAGTGAATGAATGCTATAATTTACAAAAGCCTTAATTCTAAACTTCACCAATAATTCACAAGCTGTTGAAAGGCTATGCTTCTCAATAGCTAAGCAATATCTGCTAAATGCCAAGCGCTTCTTCGCCATCAACATCTTTGCATAAGTAACATCTCCTACAAAATCCTGTGGAAAAACATCCACAAAGACACCTATCACGAAAGGGAATTCGGCAGTTTCAACGATAGTAGTATTTTTATTTATAAATTTTGCAAAAGACAAATAATAACCTGGAATATCAGGACTTAGAATATCATAATTTGTCATAGCCAATTTACTTCTCAGAGAAAGAAACCTATCATAGGATTCTCTTGGCATTATGACGTCAATATCGTCATCCCAAGGTATAATGCCTTTATGACGAATAGCACCTAAACAAGTACCGCCACTAGCATAATAGCGAAGTCCATTTTTCTCGCAAAAAGCAATAAAAGCTTTCATTGTTTCACAAAGAATTTCTTTATATTTCACTTTTTCCATATCATTCATTTCCATATTTCTAACTAATTAAATATTTCTATCGTAATTTTTATCAATAGTTCGGTAATAATTCAATAAGAAGTTATACGCTATAAGCACGAGAAATCTTTGATACTATAGTTTCCAATGTTCTTATCCTTTTATGGTTTCAACTAGTGCTTCTTGCAGTTTATATTGTGGAATCCATTCCAAGGCTTCAAGCTTGCTTGTATCAAACACGGCCTTACGAATTACAGAGAATCCTTGTCTTTCAACTTCAGATGGCAAATCAAAGACAACCTTACTTCCGCCTATATGTGCTATCATCTCTGCCAATTCACGAATCGTGACACACGAATTAGCATCAGCTACATTATAAGCCTCTCCATTTAGACCTTTCAACAAAATGGTCAATATCGCTGATGCGCAATCCTTTACATAAAGCCAAGAACGGTATTGTTCTCCTCTGCTTTTTAACACAATATCCTCATGATTTCTAGCATTGCGTACAAACTGTGCATAAGCACGAGTATCATTATCCGTAAAATGTGGCCCGAACGTATGACATGGGCGAGCCACAACAGCCTCAATGTTATATTGGTGGCTATAAGCTACACATAACGTTTCAGCTGCACGTTTGGAAGTTGGATAGCAAGAGCGTAAAGTCATGCAATCCACATATCCACTATCCGATTCTTTCCAATTATCCACATCACCATTTCCATATACTTCACCAGAAGAGACATACAGAAAACGTTCCAAACTATGCTCCCTACCATAATCAAGAAGATTCTTGGTACCATTAATATTTGTCCACATGGTTCCTACTGGATCCAAAGCGTAAGCATTAGGATTTGCATTACTGGCTGCATTAATTATATAATGGAAAACTATGTTTCCTTTTATAGGAGCATTTACATCTCCTTCAACAATATGTAAAAGAGGATTATCCAAATACTTAGCAAAGCATTTTTGGGCCTTGTTTCGATTGCGAGCCATCGCATAAATATTGCATTCCACCTTGTTTTCAATGAGGAAATCAATAATGGCACTACCTATCAAGCCACAAGCACCTGTTATCAGAATGTTCTTACCATTGAGTTTCTCGAATGGTATATAATCGTAGTTCTTCATCATTTCAACCATGGCGCTTTCGATACATGTTTTAGAGCTTTAAATAGCTCTATATCCTCTACATTGGTAAGTTTCAGTCCATTTTTCTCTGAACCTAAAACTAAATGTTGGTTATTGATACCTATTTGAGCCACCAACTGACATGATGCTGCTGTATCTTCCAATTTATTGTCAATTGCTGTCTGTTGAGCTTTCAGAATCGTTCCTAATTTATAAGTGTGTGGAGTCTGTGTTCTTACTAATCGTTCACGAGGTATCGGCAAATAACTGAGATTATTTTCATCCGCATGATATTCCATGATAACCTCTTTGCACAAAAGACCGGTCACTGCATAGCCATATTTCTTGCAAGTCTCAATATTTCTTGTAATGATGTCCTCTGATACCAAAGGTCTAACGCCATCTTGAATAACAATTATATCATCATCAGAAATACCACATTTTTGCAAGCCAAGCAATCCATTACGTATAGAATGGAAATTACTATCACCTCCAGGGAAAATGTATTCAAGTTTAGTTATACCATATTGGCTGGCATAAGCCTTCAATACAACTTCCCAACCCTGCAAACATATAACGGCGATGGCATCTATTTGCGGATGATGCTGAAACGCCTGCATAGTGTATATGATGACTGGGCAGTCATCAATATTCATAAATTGTTTCGGAATATCCTGTCCCATACGAGAACCAGAACCCGCAGCTGTTAATAATGCTATATTCATAATAATATTATATTTTCACTAGTGTCCCTTTAAAAGAGGCGATTATTAAAAATGTTGCTAATACTGTAAGCATTTCAACCCCTATGACAAAATAACTCTATCCCGAGTGTTTACTGGGGGATGCAGAGTATTTTAAGAATTTGAACATTTTCGAATTTTAAACAGGCTTAACTAAAAGTTCCTCTGTCATCAAGGCATAATGCTTTATAGCACCAATAAAGCATCCCCCACGATTTTATAATCGAGAGCATTTGCTCTAAAAGTTCTTTATCTGGCATCAGATGCCTATTTGTATAAATCCACGTTGATATCGAATGGAGAATCGAAATCCTTCAACATTGCATGCTTCGTATCTTTCTCTGAGAGATTGGCATGTTCTGTAGGTATCTTCCAATCAATACCGAGGGAATCATCGAGGATAGAGATACCTCCATCTGCCTCTGGATGATAGAACTCGTCACACTTGTACTGGAAGACTGCTGTTTCTGAAAGGACAGCGAAACCATGAGCAAAGCCCTTTGGTATGAAGAACTGGCGATGATTGTCTTCTGTCAGCTCTACAGCCACATGCTTGCCATAGGTTGGTGATCCTTTGCGAATATCCACTGCTACATCAAGTACTCTACCCTTTACGCAGCGTACCAGCTTACTCTGGGTATAAGGTGGGCGCTGGAAGTGCAAGCCTCGCATTACACCATAGCTGCTCATAGACTCGTTGTCCTGGCAGAAGTGAACACTGTGTCCCAGGATAGGGGCAACCTTTTCTTCAAACTCTCGCTCGCTAAAACTCTCGAAGAAGTAGCCACGAGAGTCGCGGAAGAGGCGTGGCTCTAAAATGAGAACGCCTTCTATTTCTGTTTTGATTATATTCATTGTTTTATCTCCTCATTAACTTAGCTGCGAATTCAAAGAAATCCGCAATATTTTTGAAATCATCAAATTGTTGGCAATACATACTTGCATAAGGTTCGGGAAACCTACTGCGTATATCTGCCTTTATCATACTTGCCAAAGCTTCCTTTGTATAGGCTTTCAGCAATTCGTTGTATTGTTCATCGCTCATAATATTCTCTGTCATTCAACATCCTTGCTATATTAGTCTCCTCATATACAACAAGATTACTATTCGATAGCAAAATATTCTTCACTATTTACGTGTTATTATCTGACGTTTGGACTTTAAGCCTATAACAATTCATTTACGTGTTTGGCTTTATGTTCAAAGCTACTTTTGGTTGATTACATGTCAATCCATTACAATCTCCAATAAACCAACCTGGCACAGCACTATAGATGTCAAAATAATGCCAAAAGCGCATATAATCTTCTTCTGTTTCATACAGACATATATCCTTATCAGAAAAAGGAAGTATGACAATAAAAGCCAAATTGATTATTCTTATCTCGGCTACAACATGCGGAAGATCATTCCTTGCCTCTGGCTTTCTGACATAAAGCATAATTCTCGGGTGTTCCATAATATGAGGATGATATAATTGAGAAAGCTTTGGTAACTTCGGTTCTACAGATTTTCCTATCAGCCATTTCCTTGTTCTTTCAAAGGATTTTAAAGTCTCATCGTCTAATACACCATACACATATTTGCACAAAGCTTTGTAGATGTTCTGCGCAGGAAAACTTCTATTTGGGGTAAGCATTAATTTTTCACAAATCTCTGTTTCGCTTGGCATTTGCTCACCTTCTTTCATACGATAGTTAATTTTTATCGTTCCTATATCATCTTTTTCAATGGTATAATTGTCACCCACAAATTTATGCGGAAATCCATTTTTCTTTTTTATGCCAAAGAATAGTCGAGGAATATCGAATATACTAAGAAAATCTTGTTCTATAGTATCACCAAAGAACTGGTTGCATTCATCACATTCGTCATTTGTCTTTATACTTTTATTACCAAGAGCTTCTGATATAGTATGAGCAACTTTCTTAAATGTCACTTCTGGCATAGAATGGTGGCAATATCGACATACTCTTTTCTGCTTGTTTGGTTCACCTACCCATTCTTTTGTGAATTCTCCATACGATTTTATGTCATAAACAGAACGAAGCTTTTGTAATACTTCTAATGTCTTATTGGCTTGTTCCTTTTGTTGCTTGTCTGCATCTATACTCAAAAGTTCTATAAGAATTTTATCTATCTGCGCTTGATTTAAAGTTTCGTCAACAGCTAAGAAAAACCACTCGTTGAGTTTTAGTTCGCTCTCAAAATATGTTCTAAGACGATGTATTTGAGGATTTATGGTCGCCAACTTTTTCACTAAATCAGAAACTTTACCTCGCAACTCTTCGGTATTTTGTTGAAAATACGCAACACTTGCTATATCTTTTTCTTCATCCCTGTTGGTAACGAATGGGCTTAGTACCCAATATTTGTTTACATTAGAATCATGCTCGTCTTTACCTGTAACTTCTAAATCCAAGCACTTAGAGTTTGCTATAAAATGGAATACACTCATAATCGTATTTTAAGATAATAAAGAAACTTTTTAAACTTTAGTATTATTATCAATCCAACTCCAATACATCATACTTTACTTCTCTTCCTGCGATTCTCTTGACACGTGTATATACATACCTTGTATAAGAATTGAGGGCAGACAAGACTTTACCTTTGTCTATCTCCACAATGGAACTTTCCTTCTTGCCGAGGCTGTCTATGGAGCAGAGTGTGATGCCTTGTTGCTCATCATTCTCTTCGTCAGAGCAAACCCAATAGCGATCGTGGAGAGGACCATCCTTTGAATTGTCCTCATACCACACGAAGTTGATGCTGATGGTATTAGTGACACCAGACGAAACAGAATGCCAATAGGTAGGATAGTCGATGTTTTGGTATTTCTGCCGATGGGTGAGTATCCTTATTTCCAAGTCATTGTTGAGGTCGCAGAGCTGCTTAACTATCGTGAGGTCTTGCGGTTTGAAGTAAGGGTCGATGATAGTCAGAGTATTATAGCCATAAGACTGATACCAGTTGAGTATGTATGCCTTAGCCTTTTCCTCCTCACCAATCTGAATATAGCCGTCATCGGTGGCAGGGCGTGTCTTTATCAAACTCTCCACACGGTCAATACGCTCCTTCGTATCTGCCGCTAGTGACAAGACCAACTTAAGATTGTGGCGTAGGGCACTGTGGATGTTGAGAAGCAAGTCCTTGTTCTCTTTCGACTGCTTGTACTTGCGGAACACATCCTCCATGATATAGTTGATGGCATATTTGGCTTTGTCAATGTTGTTGTCGAAGATATGCTTGATGGAAAGGTTGAAGATGCGGTCAACATCAAGCACCTGACCTGTGCCACCCACAAGATTGTCAAGTTGCTTAGAGAAGAACTTCACCTGCTCGTTTCTCTTCAAGTTGTCTATTGTGTCAAGCTTCTCGTGTGCCAGTTTCAGTCGCTTGGCAGAACTTATATGGTTGAGCAGGCGTTTCTTGTACTGCACACGTGCAGGGTCATTATCAAGATTGTTGACCATTTCCTCGGCAAGCTCAGGTTTGTGCTGGTAAACCATATCCACCAGACGCTTATAATCGTCAAGTGTGCCATTAGTGCGAAGGCTGCGCATGGCTGTCTCCGCCATCGGTTTGACAAGGTCGCCAAGATTGTTCTCCACGCATTCGTTGATGCTCATGTCGAGGCGGTTTACCTTGTCAAATGTAGAGGATATGGATTCTGCCATACTGATGCCTTTTTGAAAGAAACTCTCCTTGTCGCTCTTTCGCTGGAAGTATGGCGCAACTTGTAAGTACAGAAAAGCTTGGTCTGCTTTGTTGCTTACCTTGCTAATCTCGTCCATCCACACAGGATTGTCCTTGGAAGAGAACTCTGATATGGAATGGCGCAAGGCTGCCAGGCAAGCTATCTTATAACCCTCGTGCTGAATGCCATTTTGTGTTGGCAACTTGTCTTTTACAATCCGCTCCATCTCCTTGACCACCGTACTTTTCTGTTCAGTGCTTAATTTATGCTTTGGCTTGCCTTCCCGTAGGCTCTTGCCAACAACGTTGACCACCTGATAAAATATTTCATCATCGGTGGAGTGCTCCAATATGGCTATCAAGTCTTGATAGTCTTTATATTCCAATGGATATGCTTTGTATTCGGCAGAGATGCCCGAAAGGAAACCTTCCTTGCAGAAGATGAACTCTACGACATGCTTCAGGCAATCGTTCATAAACTGCTCATCGTAATGCCCCAACGTAGCGTAAAGCGTGTCACGGCCATAATAGAACATGGCTGGCGCTATACCCAAAACAAGGTATTTTTGGTCAATCATAGAATAGACATCATACTTGGCAGGGAAATACTTGCTACACAAGATGTTGAACTGTTGTATGTTGTTGGCAAGATAATACTCCAAGGCGATGTTGCTCCAGACGGTGGCTCTCTCTCCTGGTGACAAAAGGACATCAATATCGTCAGCAAACTGCGAGAGTATACTGTCATCGCACATGCCGTAACGGATGAGCAATCCCATGGAACGGGAATATAGCTCCATGGCAATGTCGTAGGCAGTAACGCAAGAGGAAGAAGCTAAAAAACATTCTGCCTTCATCTGGTTGCACTTCTTCAAGATTTCCTCAGCATTATTGCTCGATACCTTGGCAAAGTTCTTTGCCAAGAAGAAGCCGCACTCTATCCTTGCTTTCAGCATTTCTATAGAGTCCCACACCTCCAACACCTTGTTCTTGATGTTGTTGACAAAATTGTCTTCTGGGAAGTGCTTGACCATCCATAAATAGACACGCATGAAGATGACCACTTTGCGAGAAGGTCGCTCCAATTCCTCAAAGTAGTGGAAGTTTGTCTTGATGACAGGCAAGAATGCCTCATGATCTATCTTTTCGGCATAATAGAGCATGCGAGACAACAGTTCGAGCGGATTTTCACGATTGTCGTAGGTACCATCTGTTTTGTCTATGAGACCGAAAAAGTAGTCGAGTTTGACTTTTTCCTCTTCCTGCTTCAACAGATACTGGCTGGCAGCTAATGAATAGGCTCTCATTTTGCGTGCCGAGGTGTTCATCTGCTCTATCAGTTCGTCTATCATCGTAGGATAGTCACATACCAATGCCTTGATAGGCTCCTCAACCACTTTGAGATGGTAGGCTGTTTCTTGGAGCAAGTGATGGATACCTTCGATTATCTCACGGCGAATATTGCCTGTGGAACAGCCGAGGGTCTTTTCTGTCTCGGACTTTTTGCCTAGATAGTCGAATCTTCCTAAAAGTTTGGACAGACAAGAGACTCGTACAGACTCATCTTCCAAATCCAATATATAGAGATAGAGGTCTTCAAGAAGCGACTTGCTTTTTTCAGGAAGTTTATCTTTTGTAGCCTCGATGATGGTCAGCTCGGCATCCACATAGTCGAAAGTAGGATATTTGATGGTGTCGGTGATAGACTCCACATAGGTCATCGCCTTGGTCATCTCCTCACTGGTCATCTTCGCCATGCCATGACAAACAGAGTTGAGTATCTTTGCCTTGGGCTTGTCGGTATCTGACACGGCAACTATCAGCTGGATGGCTTCAAGAATGGCTTTGCCAATGTGCTCCTTGTTCTCGTGTTCGGGCAGCCATATTTGTAGAAGATGAAGCTTGCGTGAGTTGCTTGGCAGTTTGGCAAGTTCTTCCAAGAAATGTTCTACCGACACATCGGCAAACAAATTCTTGGCTGCGTGGGTAAAGGTGCGAAGCTCGTCATCCTCAATCTTGGCACTTACCATGTCAAAGTTGGTAACATTGCCAGTCTCGCCATCAGTCTTGTTGCTCATCAGCGACATCACTGTATATACACGGTCGGCATTGACAGTCTGCTTATTGGCCTTAGCCACCTTGTCAACGATAGCAATAGCCGACTCGTAGTCAATTGGCAAAAGGAGCTTGGCAAGTTCGATGGCCTTGTCTGGAATCTTCTCAAACTGAATGGTAGACACCAACTGGTGGATGTTGTCTTTCAGTACGTCATAATCGGAAGGACTAAGTAGTTCCTTTCTTCGGGCAATGAGCAAAAATGCCTTCAAGCGTTCCTCGGAAAGATATACATTCTGTGACAAAGCCAAAGCTTGCTCAGAATGACCTGTGGCAAGAAGAGCTTCAAGCTCGTTGTCCCATAGCTCGTTTTTCTCTATCTCACGAGACATCGACTTGGTGAGGGCGAAACGGAAGAGCGTTGCCGTATATTTCTCAGGATTCTCACGACAAGCTTCATAACCAAACTCACACTGCTCATTGAGGGCAGCCTGTGATTTCTGGTCAACGAGTATCTTCTGAACATTCTCCTTGCTGAGAAAAGCCACCAACTTGTCGGTCATGTGCAATGTCTTCATCAAAGGAGGAATGAAGCTACTGTGGGTTTCCATATACTTTGGCATCTGCAAAACTTTGAGCATCCGCAACTCAACATCTTGTTTGCAACTTCTCAATTTGTTTCTCAGATACTTGTGAAAACCTTCCTGCTTGAGGGTCGTTATGCCATTAGCGTCAACATAGACAAACTCGCTATGCTTCTTAGCCAATTTCAAATAATCAGCATCGGTAAGATCAAGTATGGCTGCAGCCATAGGCACTTGCAACGGAAATTCCGTATATGCCAACATGGCAAAGAAATCGATGGTCAGCGAGTCATTGTCGCCAAACAAGTGCATGAAATCCTCGTCGTAGAGGTCGCTGGTGCCTGAGGCATTGGAATCCAAGAGTTCTCTTAGCTTTCCCTTCTCGATATAACGATGAAGCACCACCTCCATGCGATGTCCTTGTCTTCTTGTAATCTCACACAAAGCCTCCAGGTCAGTATCCGAGATATTGGCATCTGCTTTCCGGAAATAGTCCTTTACATCGGCATCACCAAAATTGATAATTTCATACTCGCTGATTGTAATCTTGGCATTGGAAGGTATGAGTTCCTTGATTTTCTCTTTCTTGCCCGAGAAGATATAGCGTCCATTGTTCCAAAATATCTTTTCAAGGAAACGCTTTACGCTTTCCTTCTTTTCTGCAGGTATGTTGTCAAAACCGTCAAACACGAAATAAAGGGGCTTGGCTGTACGCTTGATTTTTCGATTGACCGCTGGCCATAATGCAGGAATCGGAACTTGCTGAGCATCTTGGATGTCGAAAGCTTCGTCTGCGCCATAGGCATACCAGTACAACTGATCTACGACACTGCCCTCCATAACAGTGGAATCAAGGCGTATAATCTCCAGTCCGTCATAGAAATAGCTTACGCAACAGTCGCCATGCATCTTGGCAAATTGGGATAACACGGTGGTTACACCAACGCCTTCTTCGCCATATAGACAAAGTACATTGTCGTTCTCCAGACGCTTCTCGCAGAGTGAAAGTTCTGACTTGCGGATGATTTCGTTGGAAACAGAGCAAGGTCTTGTATCACTGTAGTAGTACATGTCGAGGATAGTGCCTTCAGAAATGTCTTCCTTGGGGCAAACTCTGTTGCCCAGCACTTTCTTGGCATATCCTGCACCGTAAAAGTTCTGCACGGCAAATTTAGCGTTTGGCACAATCTGCACGTTGCTGTTCTGTATGTCGAATGTGTTTGGCTCGTCTTTCATCTCAATTTCAAGGTTGTAGAATTTTATTTTCTTCTGTCCCAAGCATCATTGATGCGCTGGCGTACATTGCTTACGGTCTTGCCGCTTGTAACGTTGGAAGCTAAAGCTATCAACACGTTGATGAAGCGTTCCTTTACCATCTCGTATTCATCTACTCTTACTTCCTCGTCTTTGCGCATGTCAACCACAATCTTGCCGATGTCACTAGCAGAAGTGCATTGAGACAGGCGGGAGGTGTATTGCTTCAAGACTTCCACCTTATTTATATATAGTTGCAAAGCCTTCTCCTCCTCGGTAAGATCGAGAGAGACTGTGCCGGTGTTAATATTAGCATTTCCCTTCAAAGCTTCTTCGGCGAACTGATCACCATAGAAGTTCTGGATGCCTTGGGTGGCATTGGGCAATATCTGGACATTGCCACCGCTTATATTGAATGTACAGTTTGATTTCTCTTCCATTTTCATAAGTTTTTGAAACCCAATCAAAGTTTTTTTATAATGCTATCATGTTGTACGACTATAGGTGTTATGAACGTACGACATGAGAAGGTATGGTTGTACGACATGAGGGTGCATGGTCGTACGACATGAATTTTGCTCTATTTTGAATGCTCGTTTTCATGCACTTTTTCGACTGTGAAATGAACGTACAGTGAACAGTTGTGAATGAGGTATAAATGCTTGTGAACGCTTTTCTCCATGTCTTATTTCCAATATATCTTTGCAAACGAATTCAGAAAGCAACTGATGCGCATCCAAGCTATATCTGATATGTATAACATATATAATAAGGTATAAAGACAATGAAAGCAATGTATAAATATGAGTTGGCAGCATACGCTGGCATCACTTCCAAGACGTTGAGACGTTGGACGGAACCCTTTGACAAGGAACTTGCCCAAATGGGTGTCTATCCTTCCACGAGACTCCTACCACCTGCTGCAGTCAAGTTTCTCTGTGAGAAATTGGCAATCGATCTATAGTTAGAAGGAGTGAAAAGGTCATTCTGGGACGCTTCTCGACACTCCCAGACAGAGACGGACAGGAGGCTTCGTGAATGTGGTACCTTTGCATCGTCAATCAGAACAAACGGGATTGCTAATCTCCTTGAACTGACGGTGACATAACATTAGTATTAATTTTTAAATGTTTTAAATTATGAGTAAAAGTTACAAAGTAGTCAAAAAGATCATGAACATGGGTGAGAAAAAGGGACAAACTGTCTTTTCTGTACGCCCTGTTAGTTACGGACTTTTGACCTCTGATGAGGTCGCCAAGCAAATCTCGGCTGAGTCCACTGCCACCCCAGGTGATGTGAAGGCGGTGCTCGACCGCTACGCCTACTATGTGAAGGAGAACCTGAAGAAGGGATACAGCATCGAGCTTCTCGGCTTCGGAACGCTCTACCTCCGTTTTCTTACGGGGAAAGCGGTGAGTGAGGAAAAGAAGGCGAATGCTTCCTTGGTCAAGACCATAGTTCCTGCCTTCCGTCCTTCGTTCACCATGCTGAACGGTAGTCGCATCTATAACCTGCTTCCTGATAAGGTGACACTTGTGAAGTATGGTGAAGAGAAGAAGGACGGGGCTACTGACGGTAGTACTACTGATCCTGACACCAAGCCATCTGACAAGGGTGATAACACTCAAGGTGGTGGCAGCGAGAACGGCGGTGAAAGCGGCGGCACCGATGGCGGCGGAACTGATGCTGGTTCAGACGGCAACATGGGATAAGCCAATTTAGCAGTGCCTTGCCTCTGAAAAAGGGAGGCACTGCTTACCCTTAACTTATTGTTTCACTTTTAAATATCATTGATTATGAAAATGTTTCGTTCTAACTCTGAATCAAATCCGAACCGGATTTCGTGGACTCAAATCGTGAATGCCATCGTACAAGCGCTGATTGCAGCGCTCACGGCACTGGGGGTAAGCTCGTGCACAAGTGCAATGTTGAATGTTTAATGTAGAATTAATCTTATGACTAAAGATACATTTCCTATGAACATTGGTGGGGAGAAGGTGCGCTCAGAGCGCCTACTCCTCGCCAAAGTGGAGGATGGCAAGAACATGATGTCTGCCGACTCTATCAAATATCTGGTGCTGCATGTATATCACCAATACAGCGTCCCCACTATATTCCAAGTAGTTACACCTATCAGTT
>ERZ1034753.246-NODE-246-length-20046-cov-7.774298_pt1 | contig 20046 bp, 11 predicted proteins | sample MGYA00520702_ERZ1034753 | MGnify/ENA primary metagenome ERZ1034753 (study PRJEB33766, sample SAMN09781700) | gut metagenome | biome: gut microbiome | host: Homo sapiens | place: Madagascar | study: EMG produced TPA metagenomics assembly of the PRJNA485056 data set...
TAGTTTTGGTTGTTCTATGGTTATAAATACAATAATATACCTTCTAATATAAAGATTATTAATTCCGATGCTTTTTCTGGTTGCAAATCTTTGAAAGAAATTGTTATTCCACGAAATGTTGTTAGAATTGAAGATAATGCCTTTTATGGATGCTACTCGCTAAAAGTAGTCGTTTTGGAAGATTGTTCAAACAGTATAGGAATGGGGACAAGTGGATACGACAAGAAATCTCTTTTTTATGATTGTCCATTAGAAAAAGTCTATATTGGAAGAAATATGACAAGTTCTTATTGGGTAGGAAATAGAAATGATTATTTACCTTTTTATGGAAAAGAAACTATAAAAGAATTAACCATAGGTTCTGATGTGACTAATCTTTGGGCATACTCGTTCTATGGTTGTAATGCAATAGAAGATATAACTGTTAAGCATGATATTCCAATAATGCTTGAAAACTATACTTTTTCAAGTGAATTATATTCAAAATGCAGGTTGAATGTTCCTGTGAATTCTGTTTCATTATATTCATCTGCAAATATTTGGAGTAATTTTGAAAAAATAATTGGAGTTACAACTGGAATACAAAACGTATTTTTGCCATCTGATAATATTAATACAAAATATAATCTGAATGGGACTATTAGCAATGATAATAATGGAATTAAAATTATAAAATGTAAGAATGGTCAATACAAGAAAATAATAAAACATATGTAAATGCTATCTACTATTTTTACCAGGTGAAAAATGCTATAGGTATATATTTTATAAAATAAAAAAAGCATTTTTATATGGAAAAGTTTGTTATTACAATTCAAGACGAAACTTTTTTCACAAAAAAAAGTTTGGCTCAAAAATGTAAAGGGATACTTAATTCATACAAGGATGGCGATAGGTTAAATATGTTTGATGAGGAGTTTATGATAGATTTCTTTACTCTGTTAGCAAAAAGCCACAAGTTAAAAGGAAAGAATATTGTTGAGGTTGATGTAAGAAAATCAAAGAAGTATCGGAAGAATCTGCAATTTTGGATTAAAAGAGAAGATGGAACAAAAACAGACATTTCATACATTAATTGCATTTGGCCTAGAAAAAAGATTGATGAAATATCATATGCATGCAGAAGGGCTGTTGAAGACATCGTTACAAAGTATAAATTTAACCATGTTTATCCAACAATTAGTGACTTGAGTGGACAAATAATTGCAAGTTCTGATGAAGCTGAAGTTGATCATTACGATATGGACTTTGTAGATCTTGTAAATAATTGGGTTTACCTAAATGGTGGGGAAGAATATATTTATTCTAAGATAAATGAAACAGAAGACGGATCGGAAATAACAGAATTTACGGATTCTGAACTTACTGATAGCTTTATTCAATATCATAACTCGCATTCTCACTTGCGAATTTTGACAATAGATGAAAATCGAAAACGAAAGAAGTCTAAAAGATAAAAGCACGAACCCATTTTCAAAGATATACTGATTTTTCTCAATAAAAACATGAATAAAGAAGAAGACATTGATTGGTAATGCTTTCTTTAGGAAGTACTAAAAGTTCCATAATCGACATACTCGACTATGGAACTTTGTCTTTAACGCGATTGTCACATAGTTGTTAGCGTAAGACACGTATATCAATGATTCCTGGCAATTTCATCATACAGCATAGAAAAAGGCTAAAAAATATGGGTGGATTGATGAAATAGAATGGGTAAGTGAGCTTTTGGATGTCTCTCAGTCTCAAAGCCGTTAGGCAAGAGAACAGAAACGCACGTTTCAAGGCATGGGCGGAGCAAGGTGTGGATGCCAAGCGGATAACCTCGTCTTGTGAAAGATGCTCCTTGTCTGTCGGGATTGTCTCGATACGTTCCAAGAAACCATTCGGGTTCTCCTTTATCTTGCGGTCACGATAGGCTGTATGTATTGAAGCACGGAAAGTTACCTTTCGGTTTCCTCCTTCGCACCTGGCAATTCAAACAAGTTTGATTGCGCTCGGTTTGTCGTCGGGTGACCAGTAGTTGGCTGCTGAGGACAACCTTTGTCAACCCAGTCCACGATATAATGCTTTTTGCTTATCAACTTCAAATATGTCATCCATTGTAGTCACTCGTAAACCCTTGTCAACTACGTTCACGATATGACAAAATAAAAGCTCCGCAAATTCTCCACGGTAGAAATACGCTGCAAAAATATGTGGAAAATCGGGAACTGCCAAAAAACACTCAGAAAGTGTTAAAAATTAAAGAGTATTGAAAATCAAAACTTTATGTTTGGTTGGTCATAGTAAGTTATGATTAGTTATAAGGCTCTAAATACTTTTTTGGTATTTGCAACTTATTGTGTACCAATTTGTTTTGATTAAAACGGTAGAAAAGTGATTGCATGGATTTAATGGAGGATGAAAACGACGAAGATTTAACGTATTTAACTTTTGTAAGCCACAAAAATGGAGATGGTGTGCATATTTTGTGCAGAAGTTATTCTCGCAAGGAACAATTCTGGCTATCTCCGATCTTTTGTTGCCTACAAGGCACAAAAACTCTTAATAATCTAAATAAACATTTATAAGTTTTTATTTTTGAATAAAAGTTCTTATGTTGTCGATTGTTTTGTGTATCTTTGCGTTCAAATTAAAGATGTTTGCAAATGAAAGATTTGAATCGTATTAAAGTTGTTCTAGTTGAAAAGAAGCGAACAGCTAAGTGGCTCGCAGAGGAACTAGGCAAGTTTGTATGTAACCATACCAAAACAACTGATAATAACTGATACAAAGAAATAATAAAATGCTGAAATACTGCACTTTCTAAATTTTAACACTTCAAATCTGATATTTGGTGGTTCCCAATTTTCCGCTTAAATTTGCAACGTATTTCTACCGCGGAGAATGTGAGGAGCTTTTTTTTTGTCACTTTGCGGACTCAGTTGACAAGGGTTGACAGGAGTGAACAAGTGAAGACAAAGATGCAGTCATATCTTCGAGAATCGTGACGATGCGGAATGAGTTGACATAGGTTGAACATAGTGCATCATGATTGACAAAACGGTGGAGATACACAAAACGAGTGTAAAACCATCAAAATCGCATCAAAATGAAGACAACCAGAAAGTGCGCATTCTGCGGAAAAGAGTTCGTTGTAAGAAGCGGAATGCAGAAGTATTGCTCAGAGCAATGCCAGACCAAGGCGAAAGAGGCTCGCAAGAAGAAGCAACGTGACTTCATCAATGCCGTTGAACCTGTCATTGATGTGCAGAGCCAGGAATACCTTACCTTTTCAAAAGCCGCCATCCCTATGGGATGTTCTCGCCAGTACATTTACAAATTGGTAAATGAAGGCAAACTGGCAGCATCACGCATCAGTTCAAGAATGGCATTCATCCGCAAGGCAGACATCGAACAAATGCTTGCGGCAATCCTTATCACCGTGTCCTTCCCACTCCTAAGCCTAAGAAGGCAAAATCTTCTTCTTCCCTTTCGTCAAAAGAAAAGGTGACAAAAGGGAATGGAATAACACAATCCCATTCAGAAGAACCACTTGACTACATCTCTGGCGAGGAAGTCATGCAGATATATAAGGTTAAGAAGTCATGGCTTTACACCTCTGCAAAGCGAAACGAGATTCCTGTTTGCTGAATAGCAGGCAAGAACTATTATAGCCGAAAGCACATGGATGAACTCTTCGGACTAACCTTCGATGCAGACAGCATCAAGGAATGGGTAACAACCGAGCAAGTCCTTCAACTCTACGGGATGAACTCAGGTTCCATTCATTCATACGCCTATCGCCATCATATCCCAACCAAACGAGAATATGGCGTTACCTACTATTCAAAAGATCATCTGGATGAACTCCGCAGAACCGACCTCGTATCTGATGACCGATACTACACTACAGCAGAGGTTGCAGAGAAATACGGAATGTCCACCGCCAATGTAGGAGTCATAGTCAAGACAAAGCAACTCACCAAGGTAAAGGTAGGAGTCAGAAACCTCCTTCTCAAAGAAGAGATAGATGGTGTTATGGCAGAGCGGATGGCACAATTCGGTTCATACATCATAGCATGATTATCCAACATAAACCAGTTGAAAAGGGTAAAACTACATGCGTAACTCACCAAAGAGGACACAGCAACCACCATCAAAACCCGTTATTGAGTAATTACTGACGCATTATCACATATAATATTGATAATCGCCACATAATGTAGTTCCTTTGCCCTCGCTATGAGACGCATAGCCTCGATTATTCACTAAAAACTGATATTACACATGAGTAACATTTGTAAGACTGTCACCTTGCGCAAGCGTTCCATAAAGAATGGTACGATGCAGAGCTTCTATCTTGACTACTATCCTGGCTATAGGGATGAGTCAACGATGAAGGTGCAGCGACATGAGTCACTTGGCATCTACATCTACACTAAGCCAAAGAACCAGCGTGAGCGTGACTACAACGACAACATGACGGAGAAGGCAGAAGCCATCCGTTGCCGTCGATTTGAGAGTATCGTCAATGAGCGATACGATTTCTTTGACAAAGAAAAGCAGAAGGGGGACTTCCTTGCCTACTTCAAGAAGAAGGCAGAAGAGAAGAACACCAAGTGGGAGAACGTGTACAAGTACTTTGAGAGGTTCGTGGAAGGCAAGTGCACTTTCGGAGAGATCACCGTTGACCTCTGCGTCAGATTCATGGAGTATCTGCAGACAACACCGCAGATACATCGCACTGAAAAGAAACTGTACACCAACACAGCTGCAGGTTATTGGTCAACCTTCCGTGCCGTACTTCACACCGCCTATCGTGACCACAAGATAAAGGAGAATCCGAATGGTTTCCTTGACAGAATAGACACGATACCAACGGAGAAGGAACATCTGTCACAGCAAGAGCTTATCACACTTGCAGAGACACCTTGCAAGTTTGAGGTATTGAAGATTGCCTTTCTCTTTTCTTGCCTTACAGGACTTCGCAAGAGTGACATCATGGCACTCACATGGAACAAGCTTCAACCTTATGGTGACGGAGGCATGTTTATCACTGTCCGTATGCAGAAGACTCAGCAGCTTATAAAGAATCCTATCAGCGAGGAAGCACTTGAAGTCATTGGTTTTTATGATGAGGATCCTGAACGTAAGCCAACTGACAAAGTGTTTGCTGGTCTCAAGAACTACATGACACAGAAACCTCTGAAGAAGTGGCTTGATGCAAGTGGAGTAACCAAGAGCATCAGCTACCATTGCTCACGTCATACATTCGGCTCATTACAAGTTGATGCAGGAACAAGCATCTATGCCGTTCAGCACATGCTCGGTCTTAAGAATGTTGCCACAACACAGATATACGCAGACATGGCAGATGAGACAAAGCGCCAGAGCGTTGACCGCATAACATTGAAGCCAAGAGTTAAACCAGCATTAAAAGTGGTAAACCAATAGGCTGAAATTAGTGATAGACTAGTGCATACTTCAAAAATAGCAAAATAGTAGGATAGAAATTTATGACCCGATTATCCTTTATAATAGTTTCCCACATGGGATTGAATCCATTTGGGAAACTATTGTTGTGATCTATGCAAGCTTGTTCCTCTGTATAGTTCTAATTAGTAGAACTTGTGAAGAAAACTCCAACTTGCTCATTTGACAGAGTTGCATTTTGTCTTCCTTGTTATTTCCCTACCGTCATTTCAAGCGCAAGCGCATCGTCAAAAACTATCATTTTGGCTTCTATAAGAGGGTACTTCTATACATGCAAGTAGAAGCTTCAATCTATATTATGCACTTGATAATATGATTTATTTCTATAAAGCAAATCATCCATGGAGCCTCTCTTCAACAATTGGCAAGAATATAATGGTGATAATGATTTTAACGCATCTAATGCTTTTGGTGAAGCAAGTACGAGCCATCCTTCACAAGCTTCGTGATTTGTACGACCACGAAAATGCGTATTACCACACTGCCAGTAAATAGATTCAACCATTCTCTCGCCGTTCGCATCCTGCCATGCAAAAAGATCTTCTTCCAGAGGTTCCCATCCGAGCGTATATGCGCATGCAGGATTAATTGCGATCCACTGTTGCTGGAGGCGATGCCCAGTAAAGTAACCATCTCTTACAATAATAATATTAGGATCATTCTTCCCATACGACAAATATTTAGCAGTAGGACGCCAAAAATGCGAATCTCCGAAAAACTTGTTTTCCTTTGGCTTGTCCGCAGAGTAAGAGACTTTCATGTTAAACTCCTCTGCAGGAGTATTGTCGGTTGGCTTAATGATTTGTGTCCACTCTCCAATAACAAATTTATCGTTATATGTCTGCATCGGCACTGTTAATCGGGGAGATTCTGAGCATTTATTCTCCCATCCTTTTTCTGTGGAAAATGATTGTTCTGGTGCAATCCGTTGTATAAAACTAGGTTTAACATTTTCATGAATCCGTATTTCCGAAAAATCTTTCGTCATGAATACAGAATCATCATATTTGCCTTCTATGACACCACTATCTATCAACTCAGAAGCAACTTCCATCATACCATCAATAGCCGCTTGTGCTCGTGTGCGGCGATATGGGAATCTTAAGCCTATATTCAAATAGTGTTGCCCCAGTCGCTTGTCTGCCTCATCACTCCAATCCGATAAGTTACCATAGTGACTCATCAGTTGTACAGCGCGCGTATCTATATTTATCTTCTCAAAATCTGTCACATACGAAAGATAGCCCTGAATATGAGACGCAACAGCCATAATACTAGTAGCATCCTCCCAATCAACACTACCTTCTAGAATACGCCTATTTCCAAAGTCGAGACTCGTATGTTCAGGTAAATACATACTATAAACTGACGGCAAAGTCACCTTTGGTGGGCATGGAATATCGTGCTTCTGATCAATAAGTATTGCTCTTGCGTAAATTCGATTTTGATAATGCGGAGAGGTTGCATTTGCCGTTGCAACATGGTTAAATACTGCCAATTTAATAACGTCTAATTCCCGAACATACATGCCAATCTCCAACACAATGCTTGCAGAATCAGTGGGAATACGTTGAACCAAACTTTCTTCATCCACAATCATCTTTGCCAGAATCATCTTCGCCTTATCAGCGATACACAATACTGGCATTTCTGCAAGAAACAATACCCAATCAAATAATACCTCACACACACTTTGATTTGTGAATGACAGTTCAGGAACAGCTGTGCTGTTGCAAGTATTCTCACGCAATATGCGGTTCATGTACGACAGTTTCTCTTCGTACATCTTTAGTTCATCAATATCATTAGTCAACAAAGGCAGGATTTCGTCCCAGTAGTTCATAAAAGAATAACAACTGCCATTACAGATGTCATCCGCAATCATATCGAAGGCGATGTTTCGCCCCTTACGTTCGTCAATTCTGACCAGCACTTTACATGCATCAAGTCTTGTGCCTCCATCATAATGTCTAATCCATCCGCTCGAACCTGACTCATTTAAAGCCTCCGTTGCCTTTGTCCATGCCTCCTCAGCTTTTCCTGATAAGCGGAGACTCTCTGCTTCTTCGCATAATTGCGTCGCAAGTCTTTTGGTGATACAAGTCTCTGCATTTTTCTGCTCCGACCCGACAAAAACTTCTATTTTCTTAATCATAGCCTCATGGACAGATTCTGAGCAATTCGTTAAAATACAACGCTTAAGTTCAGTAACATAGTCATTGAAGGCCTCGCCTAAAACGTCTCTGCCTCGTGCACATATCTTAGTCAGTAAACTTGTATCCGCATCATAAGTATCGCAAAGATACAAATGCATCTGAGTATAGTACCTAAATATCGCATTATATTCATTTGTACATTGCGCACACTGTAATAAATTATGTATTATAGTACATGAAACAGCCTCAAAATAGCTATACTCCGAATCAAGCAACCACTTTGCCAATTCAACCCCCATACCAGAATCAAGAGAAACGACATCTTCAAGTAACTGTTCTGCCGCACTAGAACCGATACGTGATTCACTCACATCATTGATATATCCGAGACGTTGAGTCATCCAATGAATTCTTGAAATAGCATTAGATGGATCCACCTTGTTGGCATTCCCTATCCATTCAGCAAAGGTTGTTGGTTGGTAATCCTTTCGATAACCAACGCCAAACGACTCAACTATCATTGAATGGAACAAATGATCCGCATGTTCTATCTCTCCAAGTTCAAGCCATGCCTTACCTTGGTTATAAGCATTGGATGCCCTACCGTCCAAATCCTGATAGTGCATCATATCTGTTTCTAGTTTTTTGAGCATTATTTTACATAGCCCAATATTAGCACCAGAATGGTATAGTGTCAATATAGCATGACGCTTTTCATCTGAATCCGCATTACATGAGACTGTCTCAAAATACGAATTAAAGTTCTTAGCAACGTTATCTAAAGTTTCAAAACCAAAATCTCTCGCCAAATCTATGATGTACTCATAGTAATCCTTTCTCTGTCGAGCTATGGTATATGAATACTTATGTTGATGTTGTTTCTTCGTCCTGTCGAAGTATGTCAAATAATTATCCAACACCGATAACAGTTCGTATTCCATTGCTTTACCAGCAGGAACTTTTCCTTTTAATTTCGCAAGATACAATAGCTTTCGAGCATATTCTTCCATCAATGCATTGTCGGGGTCAGAAGTATCGGAAGGCACCAAGTCTGTTATCTTATCGTCGTATCCGCAGAAGGCTCGGAGTTCTGCATATTTTAGATGAGGGCGCAATTTTTCAAACTTATCCTCAAATCCTTTTAGATCCATTGAATCCAAATATGCCCATGTCACGTGGCTCAAATAATATTCTATATCCTCCACGGACTTACCAAGAGTGTGACACAACCTTGCCATCTGTAAGTATGGTTTGTTCCCTTCAGGCAATTTTTCAAAGGTCCCTCTCAATACTTCAAAATAATGATTGCTGCGCATAGACTCCCTTTTCTTCAACAAATAAACAATTGCATCACGATACGAGATATACTGCATGGTGAGATTAGTGACAAAATGTTTGGCGACATATTCCTCCATCTCATCCCATCGTTCATTATCTATAAGCGATTGAATTACTCGCAGTCTCAACTGATTGATTACATAATCAGCATCAAAATCTTCATTGTCGTGGGTTGCGAAATCAATCAGATATGAAATGAAAACAGGTATCTTGCTTTCCAATATGGACATTGGGATAAACAATGGTGCCGTATATACCCATTCCTTAAGCAACGATAATCTTTCGCGTAGCGCATCGTACCTGTTATAATGCTCCTCTGGTCGATGGGTCAAAAAATCAGGATAAGAAAGCTCAAATAAGCAATTTGCTTCGGGATTATCGTTTCTACTACGGAATAAACGAGCCAATTTCAAAGCATACATTTGATTACAATGCAAAGTCTTGTCCTCACGAATCTGCATCTTTGCCTCATTCGTATAACCTAATGACAGAAGTTCCTCTGTCAGCGTCAGAGAAGAATAGTCTTGCATACCCATTTGGTCAAGTTGACTCTTAAAGAGCATATACCTTGTTAGAGCATACACATCACGCCGTTTAGCAACCAAATGAATAGCACAATTCAAGTCGCGCTCTACATGCCATAGCGGACGGAATTGATACAATTGTTGTTGGAGATTCTCAGGATTAATAATCTCCAGAAAAGCGTCATGCTCACCAGCATAATAAAGGTACGAAGCTTCATTCCATTGAGATTCCACCTTTGAGTTATGGAAATATCCTGCGAGCTCTTTGTAGTAACACCTATTGATAGCCTCGTTATATTGTTCATCAAAAACGTCTGTAGCTGTAACGTTGAGCAGATACTGCCGGAAAGAATTGTGGAAAAAGGATATAGTTCTGACCCCATTATTCCATAAAAAAAGGTAATGTAACTTATTCTTTAAATCCATCATCACTTGCGCATCCACTTTCCATTCCTGTACAAACCCCAGTTTAATACTTCCAGACACACGAGCCAACAGCCCTAGAAAGTGCTTCATGTGTGCATTATCCAGGTTTTCGTGCTGCAAAGCAACTCTATAATAGTTCTCTATCTCACCATCATACACAGGCAAATTAGTAGCAATCTCCAAACCATGTTCTTGAATTTCATTCAACATGTATCTGAGATACAATGGGTGACCTTGAGACTTTTGCATCAGTATATCAAGCAGACTTTGCGGGATTGTTTCAACTTTCAGTATCTTCGATGCCAGTTCCTCTACTTCGCTGTAAACAAAAGGAGGCATACTAATGGTATATTCGCCTTTTTTGAAGAGTTGAAATATACTATCATTCAGATAAAGATTATTGAAATGTTGGCTACCAAGAATAAAGATTACTCCTTCGGGAATATCTGAAGGAGAAGGCATCACTCGCATCAATGTCTCAGTACATGAAATATACTCCCTGGTAATATGATCAAGACCATCTACTATTATTATGGTTTCTAGTCCTGTATTTTCATAGTCTTCTGAGATGGCATCCATTTGCTTATAGAACCTGTTCTTCAGATCAGCAAAATCCGCCTTCGATGGTAATGCCCTTTGATCAGTCTTTATACCTGCAGCATCTATCATCTTCACGATGTCAAATAGAAACGTTGTTGCATCACCTCTACGATCATCATTGTTCATCGTCGATGATGGGTTGGTGAAATCAAACGCATAATAACGGATAGATCTGTTAGGCAAGTTTCTTGACCATTGAGTAAGAATAGTTGACTTACCTGAACCAGGGCTGCCTTGTAGAAAGACATATCCACTATGGAGTTTTGACAGTTTCTCATTCAATAGGGAGATTGCGTTGACATTTGGTTCGTATGATAAAGGGGTAACATGCAAATTATGGTCATATTGCGTGTTCATCCTCTGTTCAAATTTTAGAGCTCTGACAATTTCACTCAAAGAAGCAAGAACTTTGCGCTCTTTGCTCGCAACCATCTGCTGGATGAGTCTACAAATAGCCAAGATGTCTTCCGTGCGTTTATCGTCTGCAATATTCTCGACATCTACTACTTCCTGCTGATACCCAGCTGTAAAAATAAACGATCCCCAAAACGCTCTCCAGTCAGCATTTTCGAGTTTCAGATTTGATTGCAGATCTTTAATTACCTTATCCCATTTGGCGTTTACATTTCTTCCTTCTTTCAAAGCCGGTATTACTTCTGAACAAAAATCAACAAATCTGCCGATGGGTTCCCCATTTTCATTCATGAGGCTCTTGTCCTGACTGCTAAGTGCCCGATTGGTAAGCAAATGGGGTATGACATGCTTATGTGGATATAGTTTACATAGTTTTTGCCACCCCCACACAACGCCAATAAGAAACTCTTGAAAATTTAGGTATGTAATATTTGCTTCAACAGTAGTCCATTTAACCTGATAAGCATGGACCTCATCTTTGGTAACAAAACAAATATCATCGAGTTTGCCAACATTTTCTTCAGAGTCAGCCACACGTATTTCTTCCAAGGATTTATCAAGAATACAATCGTATACACGACATGCAAACTCGTCGTATTGTGGCAAATATCCACCCATTGCAGCTCTTTCGCCAGCACCAATAGGCAATATATTAGATTTAGTATCCATATTCGTTTATTTAGGTTCTTCGATATCTGACTTTTCTGATTGTTTTTTGTTTTCTATTGCCTCCAATAAACCTCTCCAATTTGCAATTACGCCACCATCTTCTTGTTCAACATATGCACTTTCTGGCTTTTCGATAGGCACAGACGCGCGAAATGGAATTATTGGTTGCATATCTCCTTGGCTGGAGTATCGATAAAAACCCTCGAAGAAACAATCTTTATATCGGAAAGTACCACCGTATGCTTCTTTATATCCACGAATTGCGAAAAAGACATTATATCCACAATGAAGGAAAATATTCAACAAACTACGATTCATTAACAAACCTCGTTGGTAGAATCCGTCCGAAGGATAAATATTGATCGCTGCAATTTTCCCTTGAGCATTCCTAATTATTCCTCGCTCTGCTACATGTAGATTGAGTTTTTCCATAACGACAGGTATAGGTATACCTACATTTGCGAGCACTTTATCTTCAATATCCAACACATCCATCTCTTCTTGGAGCTGCTCCATACACAAACGATATACTTGACAAGGTGCGCCCAAGTCTTCCGCCATGTCATGATTATATCCTCTACATTTATAACTCTCATGCCAAGGGTACTCACCCCATAAGAAATCATACTGACCTCCATTACGGAATGTATAGGTGTCTATATCGTTGGTATGTTGAGCTAAAAAGTTTGTAAATATCTCTGTATCCTCTTCTTTGACAAGAAAAGTTTCAATATTTACGCTCTGATTGCAAGTGATCCCATCAACTGCGTATCTAGTGTTATCTGAATACATAAGTTTTACCCATTCGTCATTGTCACCACATTTCATCAAGAAAGTAAAAGGAGGTAAAGTCCTTTCATCGGCTGCCCATCCAACAGGATCCTCTGGATGTATCGCATATTTGCCCTGATCTCTAAATCTCAGCTGATATTCTGCTATTAAAATTTCAGCATCATCTAATGACGGATCAAAAAGCAAATTATATTTTGTATGCCAAGGCTTTGCATGTTGCATAAACTCCTTATGACCGCCTACAGTCTTCTCAAATTTTACCCAATAGTTATCACAAAAATAGCTGACTATTTCATAAAGAGCAAGCATCTGATACTTTTTGCCCATTCGTTCCTTACTTTGGTCAAAGCGATTGCTACCTCCAGAGATGGTAGAGTCGTAGTAGTCCAGACCGTTCGACCAACCGATTTCTTGAGTAATTATGAACTCTATGACCTTCACTATATCTTCCAATAATACTGGATAGTTATCATCATCTTTCCAAAAGAAAATATCGCTTGCATTTGACCAATTTCCATGCAATGTATATCTATAAAAGTCTCCTAATTTGTCCAAAGACGATTTTATGCGATTTGCCCCTTTCTTATCTGGTAGTTTGCATCTTCCTGCGTCAATCTCTTTGCAAGCCTTGTCAAACCAATCTGTATCCCATGCACTGCATTTTACCAAAGACTGATTGTCGCTCCAGATTTTGTATTCAGGATTTAGTTCTTCAGCCAATTGCATCACAGAAAACACATATTGTCTTACTATAATATCTTTTGGCCAATAGTTTCCTTCTGTCTTTTCATATTTTATATAGAGTAGGTTTGATATTTGCTGCGCCATCTCAGAGTTACGCTTACATAACAATGAACCATACACAGCTGTCATCACCCCCTGAATAACATATGAGTCATTAACATCATACATTACTTCGACGATTTCCTGCATTGTTTCAGGATAGAGGTCAAAGTGATGCTTCATCCTGCGGATCACTAACTTACGGACTACCTGATATGATGCCGTTAGGAACCAGGAATATAGATATAATAGATATTTTGCTTCTTCTCCAGTAGAAATATGCCATTCCAAATACACAATTCCCTGTTCCAACATGCCCGTATCAAACATATTATTGATATGCTTAGACCACTCTTCATCTCGTCTGTTAACAGAAAGTGCTTTCAAATGGTTATGGATATTGTACATCAGATGATTGTTGAGGGCACCAAAGTTGTAAACAATGGTATGGGGATCATATAATGACTTAGTATGGTTCATTGCTGCAACTAAGACATCGTTCGTCAGAGTATCTACCTCGAACTTTATATTACGGAACTCCATACTTTTCAACAAATACGAGCTGAGTATTCCTGACGTAAAAGCAGGCAAATGCCATATCTTTTCAGAAGGATTCCACTGAGATAGGAAGGTAACAACAAAATTTTGATAATGGTCAAGGTCTGGATGATTCTGACTATACAAGAAAAAATCAAGATTTTTACACAAATACGCAACAATATCTTCTTCATCTTGTTTCATGGATAACAATGACATTGTTTTCATATAGTCACCCAAACTATCATATTCAAATGTTATCCTTTCTCCGAAATTGTAAGCATTATACTCCATTAAAAGGCTTTCCTTCAGAGTAGCATGCAATAGGTTATTACGCCAAGTTCGATAGGGACAAAGTCTATTACCAAGTTTCAGTGCTTGTTCTCGCGGAATGTCTCCACATCTATAATTATTTACTGCAATACGAGCCAATGTACGCAAGTATCTTGTTGTGATTTCTCGCTTTGGATCCTCTTCTGCAATAATAGAAACATTTTCGTTGCGTTCCTCCAAATACTTCTGATAAATAACATCTAATGTTGGATTCTTACGCTCATCGGGATTCAGCAACCAGTAGCTCTTACAGAAAATAGACAAGAAAAGAGGATTCGCAAACTCCTTGACATTATAATAAAATGATGCTTGAAGTTGTATTTTGTAATGTGCAAAAGACTGTTCTATTGCTTGGCGAGGATTCTCGTGACCAAATAATTCATAACTATCCCATTCTGCAATCTGCTGAAACAGCTTGTCTGTTCCTATGGTTTGACGAATAGAAACAAGTAACTTCACGTTATTGTAAGGTTCTATTTGATTTTTCAGCTGATTTATGTACCTATACCAATAGTGTGTTCCTGCGCCTTCGTTCAATGCATCTATTGCAATAACTGCGGTTTTATTTTCACCAATGTACTTGCTAAGTTCTTCTATCCAATTATCATTCCAATTGTAATAGTCACGTATCACCTCCATAGGTGATTTATTCTCCACGAAGTCTGTACCATATAACAGATATATTCTACTTTCTTTAACAAGTTCCTTTGCTGTGGTACAAATCAAATGAGTCTTACCAGAACCTGCTTTTGCCGATATATAAGCGAACTGAGCATTGGCATACTCGGTCATATTATGCAAACGGTTCAGTTCCTTAATCTTTTTCTTTACATTTTCTCTATCTCTAGCACCAATGACCAAATTTGCGCTACCACTCTTACGTTCCCATTGCAGTTCATGTAATTCCCAAGCTGCATTATCCGGATTTAAGCCTTCTGACATAAACGTATAAAGAGAGCCTGTATTTAGCCTACGTTTAATGACAGAATACTCATCTTGTTTATCGTTCCATTCCCTCAACCAATGCATAAGGTCAAGTCTCAGGTCTTTAACTCCGACATTACAAAAAGCATAGAGCATGTCTCTGAATGAATTGTTGGGGATATGGAAATCTTCATCAACTCTGTTGCCAGCTCTTGCGATCGATATAGAGATCTCCTTGATACAAGTACCTAAACCATATTCTTTTATATCATAAACATCATCGTTTTCTGTCAGGGGAAGTTCTAATATGATTTTATTCTCTTTTGCTTGCTTTAACACCTCTGCTACACGATGGAAAGACAAGAAACCAAGGCTTTTATTCATTTGATCTGTATCCAGGCCTACTGCCAATCCAAACTCATTCAAGACTGGAGAACCAGAAAATCCTTCGTACGAATGAAACAACTGATGATCATTACGTGAGATAATTGTGTCAAAATCGGACAATTCATCCTTTATCTCTGAATGTGTACGCACAGATACTCCAAAATAATCGCTTCCGCCTCCGATTTCCAAAGGGAAGCCAATAATCTGCAGATCTACATTCTTTCGAAATTTTGTAGATAGCAGAGAAATGGGCTTTATATAATCTGGGAGTACATATGATTTACAAGTAAGTAAAGCAATGTCGTAATGCCGGTCAAGCAAAACTGCTTTACAGAATTCTGTAGATCCATCTTCCAATGTAATCCAGCAATCATCATCTGTGTCTCCTGTAGATGCAGACACGCAATGAGCTGCCGTCAGCAACTGTTGACGATTAATGAAGAAAGCTGTAGCAAAACCTTCATTGTTGTGGACTGTTACTACATTTTTCTTGCCATAAAGATCTATATTCAATTCAAAGTGTTGCATCTTCTGTTATTACGAAATTATATTGCTCTTTTATCTTCGCAGCAGTAGCATTGGTTAATCTTTTCGTTTGAATATTAGGTTTATTTACATGTATTGTACGCTCTTGGATACCCTCTTTCAACGGTTTCATCACCACTTTAGCAATGGCTTCAAGTGAGGGACGATCTTCCTTGTTGCCACCAGTGATAAACCAATGGGGCGAGTCAATCTTTTCGACAAACTCTGCATTAGTATTATGTTTGCTGGCATGATGAGACATCTTAACCACAGGCACGATAATTGGCGTTTGTATATTATAATACTCCAATCCCTTTAGAACATCTGAACTTGGGGCATCACCTAGCACCAGTACTTCTATTTTTCCATCAACAATGCAAGCGTATGATAAAGAAGCACAATTACTTTTGGTAATTCCTTCCTCATCGGCTTTCTCGGCTTCTGCGATTTGTAAGTCTTTAAGCAGATTAATCGTTGCATTGGTTTTATTATTGTTTTTTGGCATCATCTTGGCATTTGCCAAAGTAATGATTTGCTGAAATAATTCTTCTTGATTAAGCACATCATATCCAGGGAATTCAGAACGTGTCCATTTTTTGAATTCACTCTTGAACACTGTAACTAGATCTTTTAATCGCTGCCCATCTGGAGAAAGAATAAAGACGTCCCCATAATGCTTTTCTTTATCTAGGGGAACTGTATAACCAGTAGTTATTTGTTCCTTTTCCCATACAGCATTCCATGATTCATTCTTCATTATGGCATTTGCTAAACATGCGGCCTCTGGACTATTGGTTTTGCCTGTTGTCCTATCCTCCAAAGGAGGCAATTTACGCTGCATAGCTTTAATTAGTGCGTTTGTTGTTTCATCAAGAGGTTGTCGTTCTGCATTAGGTTGGGACTGAAAACAATTAAAAAGAATTTTCCCAATGCGGAGCTGTACGAAGTTAGGGTCAAGAAGTAATTTGGTGACACCATTAACATGATCACCATCAATATGTGTAACAATAAGCATATCAATAGTCATTTGTAATTCGTTACGTATATACGACTTTATATCATCAGTTAGCGAACCGCAATCGGTCATGATGCTATACTGACTACCACCATCCTCATCTTTAATTACAATGAAAAGACAGTCGCCACATCCTGATGGAAATGTACTGAATATTGTTTTCATAGGTTATTGTTTATAATTTCTTTGCAGAAAACCACTGAACTCAACTTCATGCTTGTCCAGAAATTGATAAAACACCGCAACTTAGACTTTTGGTTTGTTGTAGCGCATCATCTTGTTCTTTTCTTCCGTTGTTGCCATAGTCTACACTACTTCTAACCCCTTCAGCTCTTCCATCAGTCTACCGAGTTCAGAATAAGTATAATATCTTCCTGAAGCCTGTTTCTCATCCATCGAGTGCTCTGCATTGGCGATAGCGGATGCTAGTGAGCCGCCATTGCGCTCAAAATATGAGTGTAAGCCCTTGCATTTGATGAAGAACTCTGCCGTCTTGCGGTATTCTACATTCAGGTTCAAGTCCTTCAACAACTGCTCCTGGTCGGTGTACATTCGTGATGTATAGCGGAAGTAGTACAAGAAGAACAACTCTGTACAGCGGTGAGTCTCGAAGAACTTCACCTCACAGTACAGTCCTTTCTTTGGCTTGTTAATTGGTTGGGCATATTTCTTCTTCAGTCGCTCGTATTGCGAGCGCTCAGGCTCCCTATCCTTCGTGTCCATATCAATGATGCAAAAAATATGGTTGAAGCCCATAGCCACACCCTCTGCTATCTTGGCATCCAAGTCTTTAATGTTTGTATGTTTCGGGTAGTCTGGTTTGATAGTCAATCCCTTGAACACATCGCACAAAGACTTGAAATAGTAGAATTCCGTAGGACCTTCACCGAGAATTAATGCTGCGTTTCTAAGCTTTCCCATGTTATTCCTCCAGATTTACGAAGATGGAACCCAATTCTGGTTTTGCGCCCAATCTGCCGATGCGATACGAATTGTAGAGCGACAGGTTCTTGTGCAGACCATACGAATCACCACGGTTGTATTCAGAACTTGCTGTTTCTCTGTTCTTCTCTACAAACCACACTACACCTCTGTTCTCATTTATCAGATCTTGCTGCAGCAATGCCGTTTCCTGACTAGTGATAATCAACTGTGATTTCTCTGAGTTGAACAAGAATACATTCAAGTAATAGAACAGCAGGTCATAATGCAGATCTTCACCCAACTCATCCAGATAATATACATGATCACCCGTAATCAAATCATACAGCACATCCAAGATCCTTATATACTTAAGCGTACCCTTTGATTGCCATCCCAAAGGTATGTCGAAGTTGCCTGAATCTGAGTTATTCACAAAATCCACGGAGTCGGTTGTTGGGCTCAATAAAGCTTCCTTCATGTCATCAGGAATGCTCTCACGCAGAACTCGCTCACGAAAATCCAGAGGAATGAATCTGTCCTCCTGAACAGGTTTGAAGTCGATGATATTCAAGTCAGCTTTCTGGAGCATCTGATTAAAGAACTTTCTCTTCTTATCATCTTTATAAGCATCTTTTAGAATTTCGACAAGACCCTTTTCTTTGTCACTGTCGCCATCTACATCGTGATAGTTCTCCATCACCCAGCCATGCAGCTTATTGAATGGCATAATATCTTCAGTCAGAGCCATCTTTCGGCATACAGCCAATACACTATGGTTGTTCAATGTGTTCTCACGAATTGTCTGCTGAGTCTTTTGCTGCAACTTCAATGTCGAACCAAATTTTATCTCTGCCTGCACATTCTCATTCACAAATGTACGTTCATAGAAAAGTGCCCTTGAATTATTTGGATAGTAATTCAAAGTCTCCGCAAGGATAAAACGATTGTTGAATTTTACATCATAATCATATCTCACACCATGGGCATAGAATGATACATGCATTTCTGTAGGCTCCTCTTTGGTCAATGCAAACGGCATAAATCCATTTATATGCTTGTTTGCATCAGACTTTGGCAATACCAAAAGACGGAACACTTCATTTAATGCAATCAGCATATTCGACTTGCCAGAAGCATTTGAACCGTACAGAATGCCCAACTTATAGACAAAGACTCCTTCCGTAACCTCAGTCACCAGTTCCGATGCCGGACCTTTGGCCAGAAAATTAATCTCTTGTCTGTCTCGGATGGACAAATAATTCTTAACCCAAAATTCTCTTATCATGACTTGTATTGAAATTCTTATTGTACATTTATGTAAATTTGCTACAAAAATAAACTTTTAATTTTATATACGCAAATAATATAGTGCATTTCTGTAGTAAACCTACAATATTTAACATTATTTTGCTCTGCGCGCAATATAAAGCAAGAAAGAACGACTTATCGTTTCTGCACAGATAGTTTGACATCTGATTCAGCATCTCTGGTGTCAAGTCCTTGCGATATTTCTCATGTTCAGGCATCACCTTGATATGTTCCACAGGATTAGTGTTGATGTGCTTACGAGCAATCAAGAACTCCGCCAAGCCGTAAAGCCATCCCCTGTAATTGTTTCTTGTTCGTGGAGAACTCTCACGATCAAGATAAATCCAATCTATGAAGTCATTACAGAAGCCAATATCAAATTGATAGGCATACTTGATGGGATTAACTTGCGATGTAATAAACTCACGAAGTATATTCACTCTGGAACGATAGCTTTGACGCGTTTTCTTTCTGTCCATGCGGTCTACATAGTCAAGATAGCGTTCAAGGCAGTTGTCGAAATACACAAAACCACGACTCTCGTCATCTGTTACCCAAGGATTCCATCCCTGAGCAAGCTGCTTTGTAAGAACATCCATGATTTCGCTTGCTCTGCGTTTCTTTTCAGAGACGCTAAGACTATCTTTGATATAGTATCTCTTACGACGCATTAAACCTCGTGCTGGGTCTAATGATGTAAAATCTACAAACCAACGTACACCTTTATGTAAAGTGGGAGGTGTGTAGCCCACAATGTTAGAACTATTGCCGTTACAAAATTTTGAGCACATTTTTTTAACATCTTTTAGAGCCATCATATCGGTGGATTAAAGACGTTTGTTCAATTACCTGAAAAATGGATCAAATATTATTGTTGTGTTTTTAACAATTCAATATTATTGTTTATCTTTGC
>ERZ1034753.248-NODE-248-length-19972-cov-6.387106_pt1 | contig 19972 bp, 13 predicted proteins | sample MGYA00520702_ERZ1034753 | MGnify/ENA primary metagenome ERZ1034753 (study PRJEB33766, sample SAMN09781700) | gut metagenome | biome: gut microbiome | host: Homo sapiens | place: Madagascar | study: EMG produced TPA metagenomics assembly of the PRJNA485056 data set...
AAATTTGTGCTCCGGTGAGAGTGGATACTCTACTTTGTTTTCAACAACTCTGATACTATAACATACAATAACTTGTTTCGTCAAGTGTATTTTTGAAACTTTTTTAAATAACTATTTGCAATCTCTCACCTGATTTAGTACACTTTTATAATATTCTATCATTTTTTTGAATATCAGCAAAGTACAAATGTAGTGATTGTAAAAAATGCATTCATAGAAAAACATTTACATAGAAGAAAGGCAAAAATTATGGATCAACGAATCATCGACTTACACGTACACTCAACAGAATCAGACGGAACTTTCACCCCGACAGAGTTGGTAGACGAAGCCAGACGTGCCGGACTGTCCGCTTTTGCACTCACCGATCACGATACCTGTTCTGGGATTGAAAAAGCAATGCCTTATGCCACTACCTCCGGGATTGAACTGATTCCCGGCATTGAACTTTCCACCGACTATCATGGAAAAGAAGTTCATATCGTAGGTTTATATATTGATATTGAAAATGAACAGCTTTTGACAAAAACAGCCGAGTACCGGAAATGCCGCAGTGAACGAAACGCCCTTATGGTTGAGGCATTGCAGAAAGAAGGTCTTTCCATAACCATGGAAGAACTGATCGCTGAAAATCCGGACTGTGTCATTACCCGCGCGAACATTGCACGCTTTCTATATGAACATGGTCAGATCAAGAGTGTCCGCGAAGCCTTCGACCATTATATCGGCGATCACTGCAAATGTTATGTCGGAAGATTGAAAGTTGCTTCTGCCGATGCAGTCCGTCTCATCAAAGAAGCCGGAGGTACTGCCATTTTAGCTCACCCTCTGCTCTATGGTCTGAGCAACACCAATCTCCAGAAAATGATCGACGAGCTGAAACCTGCAGGGCTTGACGGATTAGAAGCAATTTACTCTACTTACACCACCGGGGAAGAACAACAAATGAAACGTCTTGCCAGAGAAAATTATCTTCTCATTAGTGGCGGTTCGGATTTTCATGGTTCAAACAAACCGGATATTGCACTTGGCAAGGGACGCGGACATCTGTATATTCCGTATTCTGTACTTGAGTCCATTCAAGCAAAACGAAAATAATATGTTGCATTTCATCTATACAACAAAAGCACAACTATTCTTCTGTTATCTGGAATAAGTTGTGCCTTTGTTCTTTTAATTACAATATAAACTTCTCAATCACTTCCGCGATTGCATCATGATTATTATCGTTTTCTGTTACATAATCGGCAGCTTGCCTGATCTCATCAATTCCATTTTTCATGGCAATGCCGATATGTGCGGATTCGATCATCGGAATATCGTTCTGCTCATCTCCGATTGCAACGGTGCTTGTATGTGGAATATTTAACAATTTCACCAGATACTGTGCCCCGGTTCCTTTGTCCGTGTTAACCGGACAGTATTCTAAATACTCTTTGCAGGAAAAGAAAGAATTGCATTTGCCTTTTGCCCAGGAAGCATTTGCCTTCTGAAACCGTTTCAGCTTTCCGTCATCTTCTAACCGGATCAAAATGACTTTCTGCGGTTCGGAATCCAGACAATCTGAAATCCTTTTTGTAAGTTTGTAGGACATATGGGAGCGTTCCACATAATAATCGAGCTCTTTTGTGTGGCGCTTTGTCACAATGTCGACCGTATTGTATGTCTGGGCATAAATACCAGCCTTATGTGCGCGGTCAAAAATCTCCTGTGCCACCTCGATTGGAAGGGAACTTTTATATAACACACGGTCCGCCGCACAATCATAGATCACAGCTCCGTTAAATGCGATCATATAGCATCCCGGACTTGTCAGTCCAAGATCCTGTACGACGATTCTGCCCGCTTCCACCGGACGCCCTGTTGCCAGAACTAAGTAATGTCCCTGCTCTAACATTTTTTGAATTGCAGTCCGGTTTCTTTCTGAAATCGACTTATCATCACATAATAATGTACTGTCTAGGTCTGCGAATAAAATTTTATTGTTCATAACCTTCCTCCCTCACAAAAACAGTTCTTCTTTTGTAATGTTTCTATTATTCTACCGGTTCTGCCGGAATAAATACTCTCCCCTGATATCCGTGTGATGGCTTCGGAACAGCCGCAATTGCCTCTTTACAGAAAACATCCTGTGAAGATAAGGCAACTTTTCCGCGTCTGTCGACTTTCTCATAATTGCCGTCATCCTGCAGTACATGCGCTTTTAAGGTGTCAGCCAGCTCCACATCCAGAATATGTTTGACCCGTTTTTTCAATTCCTCATCCAGTACCGGGAACAGGATCTCTACACGGCGGTCTAAGTTACGCGGCATCCAGTCGGCACTGCCCATGTAAAGTTCTTCCTCTCCGTCATTGAAAAAGTAGAAGATCCGGCTATGTTCCAGAAAGTTTCCGACAATGGAGCGGACTTCGATGTTCTCACTCACACCCGGAATTCCAACTTTCAAACAGCAGATTCCACGGACGATCAGTTGTATCTTAACTCCTGCCGCAGAGGCTTCATAAAGGGATTCAATGATTCCCGGATCACAGAGGGAATTCATTTTTGCAATGATTTTTGCAGGTTTTCCCTCTCTCGCATGCTTTGTCTCACGGCAGATTAGTTTCGTGAACTTCGTGCGCAGCCAGATCGGTGCAACTGCAAGTTCATTCCATGACAGCGGTTCAGAATAACCGGATAGCATGTTAAATACAGCCGTCGCGTCCTCTCCGATTGCTCCGTCGCAGGTGAAAATACCACAGTCTGTATATAATTTTGCGGTGGAATCGTTATAGTTTCCGGTTCCAAGGTGCACATAACGGCGGATGCCGTCTTCCTCCCTGCGCACAACCAATGCGATTTTACTGTGTGTTTTTAATCCAACCAGACCATAAATAACATGACAGCCTGCCTGCTCTAATTTTTTCGCCCAGACAATGTTGTTTTCCTCATCAAATCTTGCTTTTAACTCAACTAAAACAGAAACCTGTTTCCCATTCTCAGCCGCCTGCGCAAGTGATGCGATGATCGGTGAATTGCCGCTGACACGGTAAAGTGTCTGCTTGATTGCAAGCACATCAGGATCTACGGATGCCTGACGGATAAAGTCAACGACCGGATCAAAGGTCTGATATGGATGATGAAGCAGGATATCACCCTTCCGGATCTCATCAAAAATATTTTCGCCCGGTATGATCTCTGGTACACGCTGCGGTGTATACGGCTCATTTCTCAGATTATCACAGCCCTCTAAGCCATACATTTTCATCAAAAAAGTAAGATCGATCGGTCCGTTGATCTGGAAAATATCCTGTTCTGCTACTTTTAACTCATCTTTTAAGAAATTTAAAAGCTTCTTATCAATACCGTCTTCCACTTCCAGACGGATAACCTCGCCCCACTGACGCATTTTCAACTGTTTCTGAATCTCTTTTAACAGGTCTGCGGCTTCATCCTCATCAATGGAAAGGTCGGCATTTCGCATGACACGATAAGGATAGGCGCAAAGTACATCGTAATTTAAAAATAGTTTATCAATATTGCGTTCAATGACCTGCTCTAGTAAGATAAAAGTTTTCTCATTGCCATTTTCCGAAGGAATATGTACGAGACGAGGTAAAACACTCGGAACCTGAACAGTTGCAAATTCAATTTCCTCTTTGTCGTTTTTTCCTTTTTTCTTGGAAAGAAGTGCTGCGATATTCAATGTTTTGTTCCGGATCAGTGGAAATGGTCTGGACGCATCCACTGCCATTGGCGTAAGCACCGGGTACACGTTATCCTCAAAATAGCGGTCGACAAATGCTGCCTGTGTCTCACTCAAATCCTCAAATGCATCCATTACAACAATGCCGTGCTGGTGCATGAGTGGAACCAGTGAACGGTTATAGGTATTGTACTGTAAGGTAACAAGTTCTCTTGTACGCTCATTGATTTTCTCTAACTGTTCAGATGCCGTCATTCCGGCGATGTCTTTTTTCTTATAATTGGCATGCACCATATCCTTTAGGGAGGCAACACGCACCATAAAAAACTCATCCAGGTTTGACGATGTGATACTGACAAATTTTAATCTTTCTAACAGCGGAATGGATTTATCCCTCGCCTCATTAAGCACACGGTGATTAAATTTCAGCCAGCTCAATTCCCTGTTCTCGTAATATTCCGGTTTTTTAAAATCCTGTTCTTTTTCCATAAGATAAACCTAGCCTTTCCCTTGGTTGTCTGTCAGCCGTAGACTCTCTTTTCTTTAATGACCGGCTTTATACTGAATACATTTTCAAAATATGCTGTCTTGGCATCAAACAATGCTTTTTCCAAAGCAATATCATCCATTGTCTCGATCGTGATCACAAGTTCTCTTCCCTTGACCGTCGCCCTGACATTCTTAAACTTCTGCTTATGGCTGCGGTCCATGGCATTGGAAACGCGCAAGATTGCGGAAAGCTTCGCAACGGTCAGATAACTGTCATGATCTAATTTATCCGCAAGATCTTCATAGTCAGGAAGCGTCCATGTATTATATAATACTGTGTTTGCAATGATCTCACGCTCTTTGTGCGTCAGTCCGATAATCTCGGAAGCCATGATAATGTCATAGGAACAGGACGGGCCGTTTGCGAAACTGATGTATTTTCCACAGTCATGCAGAATAGCTGCCACCTGCAAAAGCAGACGCTCTCTCCTGCCAAGTCCATGTACTTTTTTCATAGTGTCAAAAATGAGAGTTGCCATTTGTGTCAATGCATCAATATGCGGCGTATAACTCATATAACGCTCGGAGAGATTTCTTGCAGCAGACAACACATCCGCATCAAAATCATGCTCCACGCGGATCATGTTATTCTTCTGTGCATAGTGGAATGCGATACCATCGCTGACATTCGTTCCCGGTGCCCAGAGACTCTCTGCGCCGATACTTTCTGCCATGCATTTGAAAATCATCATATACGGAATGACGAGTGCATCACTCTCATTCGAAAGATTTAATTCTTCGGAGATTTCCTCTAATGTCTTTTTATCAAGCTTCTTAATGTACTTTAAGAATTTTTCAACCTCAATGGTGTTGTCTTCCTTATTCTTCTCAACTTTCCGGCTGATCTCAGAAATATAATCGCCGATGATGATCAGATATTTGATCTTCGTCTCCTGAAGGTACATTGCCTTAAAAACCTCGAGTTCTTTGTCAACCAGCTCCTCTACCTGAAGTTCATACTGTGCAAGGTTATTGCTCTTTCTGGCAAGCTGCTCTCTCATGCGCATCGTACCGAGTGCAAGATGCTGTGTTGTGACAACTTTTCCCTTTGAAAAGACCGTGATCTGCATTCCGCCGCCTCCGGCATCCACAACGGCTGCGCCCTTCTGGATCATGCGCTCAAAATCCTCACGCATGGCAACGGATTTGTAACTGATAAAACGATGCTCAGAGTTACTTAAAACTTTTACGAGAAGTCCTGTCCTGATGCGGATCTGGTCTAAGATAAAAAGTTCATTTTCAGCGTTTCTCAGAGCTGCGGCTGCATAGGCTTCATAGCTGTCTACGCGGTAGCCGTCCATAATCTTTTTGTATTCTGCAAGTGTGTTGCAAAGTGCCTCCACAAGTTCATAGCCGATACTTCCCTTGGAATAAGCGTCCTTTCCAAGTTCGATCCTGCTTCGGATATAGTCGATATCACGAATTTTTTTCTTGCCCGAAATCTCAAATATTTTAATGCTTACTTCATAAGAACCGATATAAATTGCTGCGAATGTATGAATCACCAGATGTCTGCCTCCTCATCTTCCTTTGTATATCTCTATTATACCAATTTTTTATTCTTTTCCAAGTAAATAGTTGATAAATTGCTGTGCAGTTCTGCCGGATAAACCACCGTGGGAAAGCTCCCATTTATTTGCCTCGGCAAGCAGAGTCTCCTCATCCATATGAACCTGATATTTTTCTGCGAGAACCTTCACGATATTCTGGAATTCTTTTTTACTTGGAGCACCAAAATAAATGGAAACACCAAATCTCGCATACAGGGAAAGTTTCTCCTGCACGGTATCCGAAGTGTGCATATCCTCACGCACTTCCTCTTTATCGGAAAATGTTTCGCGGATCAGATGACGTCTGTTTGAGGTTGCATAGATTAAGACATTGTCCGGTTTTTTCTCTAATCCGCCCTCAATCACAGCTTTCAGATATTTATATTCAATCTCAAATTCCTCAAAAGAAAGGTCATCCATATAAATGATAAATTTATAATTCCGGTTTTTGATCTGTGCGATCACATCATTCAGATCACAGAACTGGTGTTTGTATACCTCGATCAGACGCAGTCCCCTATCGTAATACTGGTTTGCGATTGCCTTGATACTGGTGGATTTTCCGGTTCCGGCATCTCCGTATAACAGACAGTTATTTGCCTGTTTTCCATTGACAAAAGCTTCTGTGTTGTCGATCAGCTTTTGTTTTGCAAGCTCATAGCCGACAAGATCCTCTAATTTTACATGTGCGATATTGGTGATCGGTACGATCTCCACATCCTCATTTTCTCTGTGCTGGATACGGAAAGCCTTGTGAAGTCCAAGTTTTCCAACTCCGAAATCTTTGTAAAACGCAGTGACAGCATCTTTAAATTCAGAAACACCTGAAGCTGCCTCTAACTTTAATTTCAACTCATTGATGCGTTCCTTGATCCGTTTATTGAAAATCTTTCCACTCTCGCTCATGCTCTGGTAATTCAACATCGCATCCATACAGTCCATTTCAAAATAGGCAGCAAGTTTTTCAAAGTCAAAATCAAAAAGCGATTTTATAATCTCAAAATCATGCAGTACGATCTGATTAATGGAGCCTTCCACTTCGCCGCGGATCTCACAGGCTTTGCTGTAGGCATTCTCATTGTTGACTAAAATAAATGCCAGAAAGCTGTGCCACAGATTCCCCTCGAAGCCATGGCTTACTGCAAGTTCCATTAACTGGTTCAAACTCTCATACAAAAGGGATTCCACATCCTCTTTGTTGTAATAATCGTTCTCGTAATTTTCCATGATCCACGTCATGTTATAAAATAATTTTCCATTCTCAAAATCTTTATATAAGATCAAATTCTTTGGACTTTTCATCAGTTTATTCATTCCCTTCTGCACTCACATAATTGCCAAGTATTTTCAATCGGATGGTCTCCTCTGTCAGTCCGCGCAATGCGTTCTGCACCGCTGCGTCATTCAGATTTCCCTCAATATCAACGAAGAAACGGTATTCCCATGCTTTTCCCTGCACCGGTCTTGACTCAATCTTATTCATATTGATTCCGTTGTAGATAAAATGGGATAATTTATGGTACAGCGAACCACTCTCATGCGGAACTTCAAACGAAATGCTGATTTTATTTGCGTTTGATTCAAATATCTTCTTGTTTGCCACAATGATGAACTTTGTATAATTATTTTTGTTATTCTGAATGGCTTCATCTAATACTTTCAGCCCATAAATATCTGCAGTCAGGGTGCTTGCGATCGCTGCCTTGTTCTTTTTTCCATCCTCTTTGATCTTCTGGGCAGACATTGCCGTATTTTTCAGACTGTGCTTTTCCCAGTCTCTGTGGCTCTCAAGGTATTTTGAGCACTGCATCAGCGCCTGAGGGTGGGAATAAATGTCGGTGATATCGTCCATGTCTGCTTCCGGCAAACCTAAAAGAGCATGGTCGATACGGATGATCTGCTCTCCGACAATGTAGTTATTGTACTCGACCATAAGATCATAATTTTCCGATACAATTCCTGCGGAAGAATTTTCGATTGGAAAAACAGCATAATCTGCCTCTCCATTCTTGATTGCCTCCATGGCATCCCGCCACGTATCCACGTGATAGCTGTCCGCATTCTCTCCAAAATACTGCTTTAATGCTAGCTGTGAGTAAGCGCCCTCGGTTCCCTGAAACACGATTTTGGCATTCTTATAATTTAAATGCTCCACCTCTTTAAAATCTGTGCCCTCCGTATGACCATGTTCTGTCAAAAGCTGATACTGGCGTTTTCTGCTCATAGACATGATCTGTTCAAAAAGTTCCCGGATACCATGCTTTAAAAAAGGTGTCGCTCCCTTTCTGCTTAAGGTTTCTAATTTGGAAACTTCGCGCTGTTTATCAAATACTTTTTTTCCAACAGCGATTTTATATGTTGCAACCTCCTCCGAAATTGCCATTCTGCGTTCGTACAGTTCTACGATTTGATTGTCGATCTGATCGATCTCACCTCTTAATTCCAATAAATCTCTCATAAAAATCTAAGCCTTTCTCTGCGGTTTTTCATAATAAAGTAGTCTTTTAACATCATATTACATTCACGGTCCGGTTGCAAGAGAACACTTGCGTCCTGGTATACAGAAATGTTATACTTTCTATAGATAAAAAAGTCCTTACGATAGGAATCAAAGAGGTGATTTATTTATGAAAAAAATTTGGAAATGGCTGCTGTTTGTGTTGGTGATTCTTCTTGCTGCCGGGTGTGTTTTTCTCTACCGGTACATAGACTGCATTCAGTATAATGACGGCTATGTGAACGGAAACACCGCAGGCAATCTGTATAACGAAGGTTATTTCTGTGAAAAAGACGGTGTTGTTTATTTTGCCAATCCGTCCGACAATTACTGTCTCTATTCGATGAATCCGGACGGAACCAATCTGAAGAAACTGCAGGAGCAGAGCGTCAGCTATATCAACGTGGATGACCACTACATTTATTACTGTAAACTTAAGGGAAAAAGCGCTGATTCATTTTCCTTCCTCCCGGTCAATACCAACAGCTTATGCCGGCTGGATATTGACGGAAAAGGAAAGCCTGAAATTTTAGATGATGATCCGTGTATGTATGCTTCCCTGGTTGGAAATTATCTGTACTATCTGCATTATGATACCACTGATGCAACCACGCTGTACAAAGTCAGAATTGATGGCAAGGAAAAAGAGCAGGTAGAAAAACAGTCCTACTTTACCGCAAGTACCGATGGACAATATATTTATTATAACGGACTGACAGACAATCATAATATCTATGAGATGGACACTTCCAATGACCACGCAAAAGTCATCTATGAGGGGAACTGCTGGATGCCGGTGAAAGATGGAAACAATCTTTATTTTATGGACTGTGAAAACGATTACCGCATTGCCAAAGTCGATCTGACAAATGGTGAAAAAACGCTGGTCACGGACTGCCGTGTCGACTGCTACAACGTTGCCGGAGATAAGATTTTCTTCCAGAAAAATGATAAGACAGATCCGGCCATCTGCTGTATCAATACAGATGGAAGCAATTATCAGGAATTAAAAAAGGGAAACTACACTGCCATTAATGTAACTTCCACATATGTCTATTTTAAAGATTTTACGACCAAAACCCCTTATTATACATCTGTTGCTGCCCCGGGCAATGTACAGATTTTCAATCCGTAAGCAGGCGCTGTCACAATGCAATTTTACACATAAAAACAAGAAACGTCAGGAAACTTCATTTTTTCCTGGCGTTTCTTTATCCCGCAAAACAAATATTTATGCAAAATCAAATAACGACAACTGATTGGACTCCGGCATATCGCCCAGCAGTCCAAGATCTGCCATAAGATCAATGGTAGATTTCGTCACCTTGGTTCTCTGGCGGAAATCATCTTTGGATAAGAATTTTCCGTCTTTTGCTGCCTCCGCAACCGCAATTGCAGCATTGTCACCCATACCTTCAATGGTATTTAACGCCGGCATAAGCTTTCCGTCGATGATCTGGAAACGGTCCGGCAATGCACGGTAAATATCAATTGGCGTAAAATCAAAACCTCTCGCATACATCTCCTGCACAATTCGCATATCACGGTAGACATCCTGCTCTTTTTTGGAAAGAGAATCTTTTCTTCTTGTGTAATCTTTATAAAAATATTCCAGACGCTCTTTTCCCTGACACATGATCTCATAGTTGAAACCTGTCGCACGAATGGAAAAATATGCTGCATAATAGGCAAGCGGGTAAAAAACTTTGCAGTATGCGATACGCCATGCCATCATAACGTAGGCAGCCGCGTGCGCCTTTGGGAACATATACTTAATCTTTAAACACGAATCAATATACCATTCCGGTACATTATGTGCCCGCATCTCTTCCTTCCATTCTTCCTTTAATCCCTTACCTTTTCGAACAGACTCCATAATGGTAAAGGACTGCTCACTGTCAAGTCCCATACCGATCAGATAAATCATAATATCATCACGGGTACAGATTGCAGTAGAAATCGTTGCAATCCCCTGCTCAATTAAAGTCTGTGCATTTCCCAGCCACACATCCGTACCATGCGAAAGTCCTGAAATTCGGATCAGATCCGAAAATTCGGTCGGTTTCGCATCAATAACCATCTGCATCGCAAAATCTGTTCCAAACTCCGGGATTCCTAAACATCCCAGGGGAATACCGTTGATGTCTTCCGGTTCTACTCCCAATGCAGAGGTATTCATAAACAGCGACATGACTGTCTGATCGTCCAAAGGGATCGTCTGTGGATCAAGTCCTGTCAAGTCCTGTAACATACGGATCATGGTCGGATCATCGTGTCCGAGAATGTCCAGTTTTAATAAGTTATGGTCGATGGAATGGTAATCAAAATGAGTCGTAACCGTTGCAGTCGTCATATCGTTTGCCGGATGCTGTACCGGAGTAAACGTATTAATCTCCTCGCCCACCGGAAGAACAACGATACCTCCCGGATGCTGTCCGGTCGTTCTTCGAACGCCGACACATCCCTGTACAATACGGTCAATCTCACAGTTTCTCTTGTGAATTCCGCGCTCCTCATAATAATTTTTGATATATCCAAATGCAGTCTTATCTGCAAGTGTACCAATCGTTCCGGCACGGAACGTCTGTCCGTAACCGAAAATAACCTCACAGTAAGCATGGGCTTTACTCTGATACTCACCGGAAAAGTTTAAGTCGATATCCGGCTCTTTATTTCCCTTGAATCCAAGGAAGGTCTCGAATGGAATATCAAATCCATCTTTTACCAGCTTTTTGCCACACACCGGACAAATCTTATCCGGCATATCACAACCACTTCTTCCGGAAAATGCCTTGACTTCCGGTGAATCAAAATCGCTGTATTTGCAATATTCGCAACGGTAATGCGCCTGCAATGGATTTACTTCCGTGATACCGGACATGGTCGCTGCAAAAGAAGATCCTACCGAACCACGGGAACCTACAAGGTATCCATCCTCGTTCGACTTCCACACAAGCTTCTGCGCGATAATATACATAACCGCATATCCGTTGGAAATGATGGAATTTAACTCCCTGTCAAGACGTTCCTTTACGATTGGCGGCAGCTCCTCGCCATACATGCTGTGTGCTTTGTTGTAGCAGATATCGCGGAGCATCTGATCCGAGTTCTCAATAAACGGCGGACACTTATCCGGTCTTACCGGCGCAATCTTCTCACACATATCCGCAATCTTGTTCGGATTTGTAATGACGACCTCTTCTGCCTTGGCACTTCCAAGATATTCGAATTCCTTTAGCATTTCTTCGGTTGTTCGAAGATATAACGGTGCCTGCTCGTCAGCATCCTTAAATCCCTTTCCAGCCATAATAATACGGCGGTAGATTTCATCTTCCGGGTCAAGGAAATGCACATCGCAGGTAGCCACCACAAGCTTGTTAAATTCTTCCCCAAGTTTGCAGATCCTGCGGTTGATATCCTGCAGCTCTTCCATCGTATTCACCGGCTCCTTGTCACTGCGCAACATGAACTCATTGTTTCCAAGTGGCTGTATCTCCAGATAATCATAGAACTTTACAAGTCTTATGATCTCTTCCTGCGGTCTTCCGCCCACAATCGCACGGTATAATTCTCCAGCTTCACAGGCAGAGCCTAAAAGAAGTCCCTCTCTGTATTTGACAAATTCACTTTTTGGCACACGTGGCCTCTTATTATAATACGTGAGGTGTGAAAGTGAAACCAGACGATACAGATTGATACGTCCGATGTCATTTGTCGCCAGAATGATTGCATGGTAGGTTGGCATTTTCATGACCGTTTCCGGGGAGGTGGAAACCATATGGTTCACATCATCGAGATTTTCCATACCGCGTTCTTTTAACATCTCAATAAATTTCACAAAAATTTCTGCCGTACAGGCAGCATCGTCAACCGCACGATGATGGTTTTCCAGTGAGACATTCAATGCCTTTGCAACGGTATCGAGTTTAAAACGATTCAGGTTCGGCAGCAGGATCCTTGCAAGAGCCACTGTATCTATGATCGTAAACTCTCTCTCTATCCCCTGATCCTTGCAGTTTTTCTTAATAAAACTCATATCAAATTCCGCATTGTGGGCAACCATGATCGCACCCTCGCAGAACTTCATAAATACCGGCAGAATCTCCTCAATCTTCGGCGCATCAATGACCATATCATCCTTAATTGAGGTCAATTCCTCGATTCGGAATGGAATTGGCACTTCCGGGTTTACAAATGTCGAAAAGCGGTCTGTAATGACACCACCGACTACTTTCACTGCACCAATCTCAATAATCTTATTCTTATCGGGGCTGAAACCGGTCGTCTCCAAGTCGAACACCACAAAGGTTTCATCGAGGCTCTGTCCTTTCGAATCTGTGATAATATCCTTCAAGTCGTCCACCAGATACGCTTCCACACCGTAGATAACCTTAAAATCGTCATCCGGACTCAGTGCATGGTTTGCATCCGGGAATGCCTGTACATCGCCGTGGTCGGTGATCGCAATCGCCTTATGTCCCCATTTCATGGCACGCTTTACGATGTCTTTACACTCGGACACACCATCCATATCACTCATCTTTGTATGACAGTGCAATTCCACACGCTTCTCCGGACTGGTGTCCATACGGGTGGTCGTAAAGTCAGCAATCTTCTTAATTCCAACGATCGAACCGATTGTTAATTCACTGTCAAACTTATCGATTGTCGTGACACCTTTGATTTTTAAGAATGCCCCTTTTTTCAGATTGCCAAGAAGCTCATCCCTGTCTTCATTTCTTGTAAATATTTTTAGGACAATGGAATCCGTAAAATCTGTGACAGACATGATAATGATCGTCTTTTCATTACGGATCTCTCTGGTCTCAACCGTCATGACCTGACAGCGGATGGTAACTTCACCCATCTCACCTACGATCTTCTCCAATGGGATCGTCTCTCCATCCTCGATATCACGACCGTAGATCACATCCGGATTGTCGGATTTTTTACCTCCGCCAAATCCACCGCCATCATAACGTTTTTTAAACTCTTTCCGTGGTCCGTCGTATGGTTTTTTTGCAGTATTTCCTGCACCGTTTCCAGCTTTTGCATCACTTTTTGCAGGTTTTGCGGCATTTCCACTAACTGTAGAACTACCTGTTCCAGATGTTGTAGTCTCATTCGAAACTGCATTTTTTTCAGAAGCATCTGCCGTGACCGCAACTGTCTCGCCGTCCTCGTCTTTCAGATTGATGTTTTTTAAGATGTTTTTTATTTCAAACTGAATCTGGAGATCACTGTTTTTCTTGTATTTGCTCTCTTTTGGTTCCTCAAAATCAAGATCCACAATCAGATCCATTCCGCAGCGCTCACACACGATCTTTTCCAAAAATTCAACGATCTCATGGGAACGTGTCTGCGCAATGATCGTATTCTCTAATGTTAAATGCAGATGACTGTCGTCTGTAAATTCCATTTTGGACGCGCGGAGCAGATTGTACTCCATCAGGCTGTAAGCTTTTAATTCCTCTAAAATGCTGTCCTTATACATATCCATCAGCGTGCGGGCGGTATACTGCTCCGAAAGCTGGTATTTTTCAATGATGCGGACATTCATCTTTTTGCCCTTAAAAATCTGATCCTCAATGGATTTTTCCAACTGCGTGATATTGTTTTTATGTATGAGATGATTTCCCAGAAGATAGACACGGATATGATCTCTCTCATGATTCATTCCTACCTTGGTTATTTCCATCTCTGATAAAATTTTTTTCATATCTCCAGACACTTCCAGTGTCGGAAATACATCAAAAAAAAGTTTCGCCATGGATTTACTGTTCCTTCCAGTGAAGCAGTTCGTAACGGAGTGCATCTAAAAGTTCTGCCTCAGGCACTTTTTTGAACACTTCACCGTGTTTGATAATCAGTCCTTCTCCAATTCCTCCGGCAATTCCAATATCTGCCTCTTTTGCCTCTCCCGGGCCATTCACGACACAGCCCATAACAGCGACTTTAATATCCAATGGAATGTCTGCAACCATATTCTCTACCTGATTGGCAAGTTCGATCAGATTGATCTGTGTACGTCCACAGGTCGGACAGGAAACAACTTCCACACCGCCCTTGCGGAGTCCAAGTGTTCTTAAAATTAATTTGGCAGATTTGATCTCCTCTAACGGATCACCTGTCAGTGAAACACGGATCGTATCACCAATTCCCTGATGTAAGATCAGTCCAAGTCCAATTGCAGACTTGATATTACCACTGATGATCGTACCAGCCTCTGTAATTCCTACATGCAATGGATGATCTGTCTGGGATGCGATCAGTTCATGCGCTTTTACACACATCATAACATCGGATGATTTAATACTGATCACCAGGTTATCATATCCCATATCTTCAATGAGCTTTACTTTATCAAGCGCACTCTCCACCAGCCCTTCAGCAGTCACACCATGATATTTTTCTACGAGATCTTTTTCTAAAGAACCACTGTTTACACCGACACGGATTGGGATGTTACGCTCCTTTGCCACATCCACAACCGCTTTTACACGCTCTGCACTTCCGATGTTGCCAGGATTAATGCGGATCTTATCAGCACCGTTTTCCATAGCTGCGATTGCAAGACGATAATCAAAATGAATATCTGCAACCACCGGGATCTGTACCTGTTTTTTGATCTCTTTTAACGCTTTGGCAGCCTCCATAGTCGGAACTGCGCAGCGGATAATATCACATCCGGCAGCCGCAAGCTGGTTGATCTGTGCTGCGGTTGCCTCTACATTTTCCGTTTTTGTATTCGTCATGGACTGGATTAAGATTGGATTTCCGCCACCAATCACACGATTACCGATCTGAACCGTTTTTGTCATTATTTTTTCTCCTCTCAATGCATTAGATATGCAACCCTATTTATATACAAAGTTTCGCAATCATCTAAACAAATAATTTTCGAATATCATTAAACATAATAAGGATCATGAGTGCGAACAGAAGCATGATACCGACAAAGTGCACCATTCCCTCTTTCTCCGGGTCAACTTTTTTACCGCGGATTGCCTCGACAATCAGAAATACCAGTCTGCCGCCGTCTAACGCCGGGAGTGGCAGAAGGTTCATGACACCAAGGTTTGCAGAAAGCAGGATGCTGATATAAAGCATCTGTAAAAACGCATAGAAATAACCATACGAAACACTCTGCTCGTAGCTGTCCCCGATTACACTTACAATTCCAACCGGACCGCTCATATCATTCACTGTAACGCCTCCGGTAAAGAGTAGCTTTAAGCTTCCAAGCGTCGTATAAATCCAGTATTCCACCTCATAGGCACTGTATTTTGCAAGGGTAAATACATTATTGGTCGTCTTTTCTCTTGCTGCCATTCCGATAAATCCGTACAGATACCTTCCGGTTGCCTCATCATACTTTGGCGTCAGCTCTGTTGTGTAACGCTCTCCGTCACGCTCATAAGTGACCAGAACCGGCTCTCCGGCATGATACATGGAGTAAGCACTCACTTCACGGTAAAAATGAATGTGTTTGTTTCCCATTTTGACAATGGTATCGCCTCCCTGAAGTCCTGCTTCCTCCGCAGCATACCCCTCGCTCACATCCGAAAGGACAGGAAGGTCATATCCGGTACAGCAGACAAGAATAAAGGAAAAAATAAACGCCATAATAAAGTTAAAGATTGGTCCTGCCGCTACAACACTGATCCTCGCCCAGACAGATTTGTTGTTAAACGCTTTATTATCCTGACTTTCTGCGTCCTCTCCCTCCATCATGCAGGCGCCTCCAAATGGAAGCAGCTTGATTGAATATTTTGTCTCCCCTTTCTGGATGCCAAAAAGAGTAGGTCCTAATCCAAGTGAAAATTCATTTACACGAATTCCATTTGCTTTTGCAAGTAAAAAATGTCCCAATTCATGAAACAGAATGATAATGCTGAATATAAGTAATGCGATAATAATTTTCATGTAAAAAACCTTTCATGCAGTCTTGTTAAATTTTGAAGTGCTTTATCTTGCACTCATCTTTTTTTCAATAAACTCATAAGCAGCCGCTTCTGTCCCCAAAATCTCATCCACATCCGGATGTGCAATAAACTCTGCATTTTCCATACACGCTTCAATAAACTCTGTGATCTCTAAATAAGAAATCTTCCGGTCTAAAAACAGACTGACTGCTTTCTCATTTGCTGCATTGTAAGCGGTTGGAATATTTCCGCCCTTTTCCATCGCCTGATATGCCAGTGCGAGTCCCCGGAAAGTGTCGGTATCTGGCTTTTCAAACGTAAGGTTTGCAATCTCAAAAAGATCTAACCGTTTGCCGGATAAATTTCTGCGCTCCGGATAATAGAGTGCATACTGGATTGGCAGGCGCATATCCGGTGTGCCGAGCTGCGCGATCACTGCTCCGTCCTGATATTCCACTGCGGAATGAATGACACTCTGCGGATGTACCACAACCTGAATCTGGTCTAGTGTCACATCAAAGAGCCATTTTGCTTCCATTACTTCCAGACCTTTGTTGACGAGTGTGGATGAATCTATCGTAATCTTTCTTCCCATGCTCCAATTTGGATGCTTTAGGGCATCTTCTACTCGAATATCTTTTAAATCGTCGAGTTTTCTTCCACGGAACGGTCCGCCGGAAGCTGTCAGCAGTATTTTGCTGATCTTATTATCTCCTGCGCCCTGTAATGACTGGAAAATGGCACTGTGCTCACTGTCTACCGGAAGGATTGGTACATCATATTCCTTTGCAAGCGGGATAATGATATGTCCGGCAGTCACAAGAGTTTCTTTATTTGCCAGTGCGATTTTCTTTCTGGCTTTAATGGCTGCAATGGTAGGTCTGATTCCCAGCATTCCGACAATCGCTGTCACTAAAATCTCACTTTCCGGAATCACCGATACCTCAAGAAGTCCCTCCATTCCAGATACGATCTTGATACCAAGATCTTTCGTGTTCGTCCGAAGTTCAGACGCTTTCTTCTCATCCCATACACTGACTAACGCTGGATGAAACTCACGCATCTGCGCTTCTAATAATTTAATATTGCTTCCGGCAGCCATTGCAACAATCTGAATATCTCCCTGTTCTCTCACAATATCCAGTGTCTGTGTTCCGATTGATCCGGTGGAACCTAAAATTGCAATTTTTTTCATGTTATGTTGTCCTCACTTTCGCTCCTGCTTCGTGTACATTATAATTTTATAAAATTCACTGCCAGAAAATAAATGATTGGTGCTGTAAAAATCACACTGTCAAACCGGTCTAAAATACCGCCATGTCCCGGAATCAGTTTTCCATAATCTTTGATCTCGTAATTTCTCTTGATAGCAGACGCGGTAAGATCTCCGACCATAGAAATCAATGCACCAACCGCACTGATTCCTGCCATGATCCATACATGTGTCTGATTGATCTGCATCGCATTTTTAAAGATCATACCGTAAATGATCGTAAGAAGCGCAGCTCCTACAACACCGCCAACTGCACCCTCTATGGATTTCTTCGGGCTTAATTTTGGTGACATTTTATGTTTTCCAATCAACATTCCAACGCAATAGGCGCAGGTGTCACATCCCCAGGAACAAAGGAAAATGAGCCATACAATATAAGCTCCCGCCTCGATCATACGTGTCTGGTACACATAGGAAAGCATCACTGCCACATAAAAGACACCAAAAAATGCAGCCAGAACCTGTTCTGTCTTATACTTCGGATAAGTAAAAACATAGGCAGACATCATAAGAATCAAAACGCCCAACACAAATACCATAGTATCCGGCAGAAATGCAAATTTCAGATTGCAGTAATACAGCGTTGCGCCGAGATAACCAATGATTCCCACTGCCTCTTTTTCAATATGGAAAATACGATATAATTCAAACATTCCAATATAGGAAATGATCAGTGTGGAAACCAATAACACATCCCCACCTGTAATGATCAGAACAAGTGCAGCGATCACTAACACAATTCCACTTAATAATCTTGTTTTAAACATTATTTTTCTCCATCCTCTTCTGACAGTGCACCAAACCTGCGGTCACGCTTATTATATGCTTCCACTGCCTTTTCTAATTCTTCTTTATGGAAATCCGGCCACGGAACTTCCGTAAAATAAAATTCACTGTAAGCTAACTGCCATAACAGATAATTGGATAATCTCTGCTCACCGCTGGTACGGATCAGAAGATCCGGGTCCGGAATATCTCTGGTATCTAAATATGTTTCAAAATGCGTCTCATCAATCTCCTGTTCCGAAAGCTTTCCGTCACGCAGATCTGCATACATCTTTCTCATGCCACGGATCATCTCATCACGGCTTCCGTAATTAATGGCAATCTGAAGATTTAAGCCATCGTTATACGCAGACGCCGCCTCCAATTCCTGAATCTGTTTCTGGAACTTTTCACTGAGCTTTGTCGTATCACCGATCACTCTGACACGCATGTTATTCTTATCTGCAGTTTTAATACAGTTTTTCAGATAAGATTCCAATAACTTCATCAGCGCACTTACTTCATTTTCCGGGCGGTTCCAGTTTTCGGTAGAAAAAGCATACAATGTCAGATACTTTATTCCCATATCATGGGCAGCCTGGCAGACCGTTTCTACATTCTTGGCTCCAACGGTGTGACCGTAGTTTCTTGGCATTCCTTTGCTTTTTGCCCATCTTCCATTTCCATCTAATATGATTGCTACATGCTGAGGAATTTTCATATTATCCTAATAAATCCTTTCTGATACTGTTTCCAAGGAAACAAAAATCATCTAACAACTTTTATTGCGGGTTTTCACCGCATATCTTTAAAGTTACGAAAATGAGGACACGATTTTCTCATGCCCCCACTCCTTCTTATATTTCAAAACGAAACTTATACAGTTAAAATCTCTTTTGTTTTAACCTCCACTGCCTCATCAACAGCAGCAATATATTTATCTGTCATTTTCTGTGCATTTTCTTCTAATGCTTTGATCTCGTCCTCAGAAACATCTTCTTTTGCAAGTTTCTTAAAGGAATCATTTGCATCACGACGGATGTTACGAATAGCTACTTTTGCACTTTCACCTTTCTTCTTTACATCCTTTGCAAGATCTTTACGTCTTTCCTCTGTCAGTTCCGGGAATAAAAGACGGATTGTTTTTCCATCATTGGTAGGATTGATTCCAAGATCAGATGTCATAATCACTTTCTCGATCTCTTTGACCATGGAAGCCTCCCAAGGCTGGATCTGAATCATTCTAGGTTCCGGAACATTTACGTTTGCCACCTGCTGGATTGGTGTTGGTGTTCCATAATAATCAACTCTCAATTTATCAAGAACATGTGGATTTGCACGTCCTGCACGGATGCTTCCGAATTCCTCTGATAAATTGTTCATGGTTTTCTGCATTTTTTCATCAAACTGAACTAATCTCTCGTCCATAAATCCTCCTTGTTTTCCACCTATTTATACAGTTACTTTTGTACCGTTAAATTCTCCGCTCATTGCTTTCACAATGCTATTTTCTTCATTTAATCCAAATACATACATTGGCATTTTATTCTCCATGCACATAATGGATGCTGTGAGATCGACTACCGCAAGTTTCTGGTCAATGACTTTCTGAATTGATACTTCATCATATTTCTTAGCTGAAGGATTCAGCTTTGGATCACTGTCATAGACGCCATCAATTGCTTTGGCAAGATAAATACCTTCTGCTTCCATCTCAATTGCACGTA
>ERZ1034753.253-NODE-253-length-19801-cov-6.888636_pt1 | contig 19801 bp, 18 predicted proteins | sample MGYA00520702_ERZ1034753 | MGnify/ENA primary metagenome ERZ1034753 (study PRJEB33766, sample SAMN09781700) | gut metagenome | biome: gut microbiome | host: Homo sapiens | place: Madagascar | study: EMG produced TPA metagenomics assembly of the PRJNA485056 data set...
ATCTATGTCACAGGTGAAATGTGACAAGCGAAAACAAAATTTTTTACAAAAAATATATAGCATGGAGGATAAAAGGAATGAAAATTCAGATTGATGCAAAAGGAAAACAGTGCCCATTACCGGTAATTGAGGCAAAAAATGCAATGCAGGGCATGACGGAAGCAGGAACCGTGGAAGTGGCAGTTGACAATGAGATTGCAGTGCAGAACCTGACAAAAATGGCAAATCACAAAGGATTGACAGCAACAAGTGAGAAAAAATCCGAGCAGGAGTACACAGTCTGGATCGAAGTGACAGAGGACTTTGTGAAAAATAATACAAGCGATAACAAAGACGCACAGGCGGAGGAAGCAGAAGAAATATGTATCCCGGATACCAGAAAGAAAAAGACGGTTGTTGTACTTGGCGCAGACCATATGGGCGAAGGGGATGAAAAACTCGGAAAAACGCTGATGAAAGGATTTATCTATGCGCTGACACAGTTAGACGAACTGCCGCAGACAGTGTTACTTTTCAATTCGGGGGCATATTTAAGCAGTGAGGGATCAGATTCTGTTGAGGATTTAAAGAGCCTTGAAGCCCAGGGCGTTGAGGTCATAACCTGTGGAACCTGTCTGAACCATTATGGACTGACCGAAAAATTAGCAGTTGGTTCTGTCACAAACATGTATGTGATCGCACAGACGATGATGGAAGCGGATCATATCATAAAACCATAGAAAGAGCTTAATCAGTATGAAGAAAAATTTGATCCTTGTCCGTGGCGGCGGTGACATTGCCACGGGCACGATTTACAAATTACATCAGAGCGGGTATGACGTGCTTGTGCTTGAAATTGAATATCCTTCGGCAATCAGGCGCCATGTTGCATTTTCAGAGGCTGTTTATGAAGGAACTTACACAATTGAAGGTGTCACCTGTAAAAAGGTGGATACATTAGAGGAAGCATACGAAGTGATCGCACAGGGAATGATCCCGCTTATGGTCGATGCGAATGGTGAAGTCATCCCGGAAGCAAAACCGGCGGCGGTGGTCGATGCAATCCTTGCCAAGAAAAATCTTGGAACGAACCTTGCTATGGCACCGTTTACCGTTGCATTAGGTCCGGGATTTACGGCTGGATATGATGTGAATGTGGTTGTGGAGACAATGCGCGGACATAAGCTTGGCAGAATCATTCAGGAAGGAACTGCAATTCCGAATACCGGAGTTCCGGGTGCTATCGCAGGAGTGACAAAGGAGCGCGTCATTCATTCTGAGGCAGAAGGCTATCTGTATGGAACAAAAAAAATTGCAGATTATGTAAAAAAGGGCGAGATCATTGCCTATATTTACAAAGAAAAACAGCCGGACGGCACGATAGTCGAAAGTGCAGAAGATACCAAACAGAATGTTACAGAACAGAAAATCCCGGTTTATGCTTCAATTTCAGGAATCCTGCGTGGATTGATCCGGGACGGCTATCCGGTGACGAAGGGATTTAAAATCGCAGATATCGATCCGAGAGAATCCGAGTATGAGAACTGTTTTACAATTTCTGATAAGGCAAGATGCATTGCAGGCGGCGTGTTAGAGGCACTGCTTTCTGCAGGGATTCTTCCGGAAAGGCAGGAAACTTGTAATGATTTATTTTGATAATGCTGCAACGACTCTGCAGAAACCAGAAGTGGTTGCGCAGGCAGTAAAAGAATCATTTTCTTATATTGGAAATGCAGGAAGAGGGGCAAATGATGCTTCTCTTTTTACATCCAGACTCATTTTTCAGACGAGAAAACAGATCGCAGAGTTGTTTCACATGAAAGACGGGGAGAAAAATCTTGCTGCGGAGCGTGTTATCTTCACGATGAACGCAACAGAAAGTCTGAACATCGTTATAAAGGGATTATTGCAGAGAGGCGATCATGTGATCACAACTGCAATGGAGCATAATAGTGTTTTGCGCCCACTTTATGAGATCGAGCAGCAGGGAGTGGAATTGACTATTCTTTCCTGCGAAGAAAAAGGAACGGTATCCTATGAAAAAATGGAGGCTGCGATCAGAAACAACACAAAAGCCATTGTGTGCACGCATGCTTCTAATGTAACAGGAAACGGCAATGATATAGCTGAAATAGGTGCTTTATGTAAAAAATATAATCTATATTTTATTTTAGATGCATCGCAGACGGCGGGGAATACCGATATTGATATGGAACAGAATCATATTACGGCACTTGTGTTTACCGGACATAAGGGGCTTTACGGACCGCAGGGAACAGGTGGAATCGCATTGGCAGACGGTGTGTGTGTGCATCCACTTTTATCCGGGGGAAGCGGAGTTCATTCTTTTGATAAAAAACATCCGGAAGAACTGCCGACTGCTTTAGAAGCCGGAACATTAAACGGGCACGGAATTGCAGGACTCCATGCCGCCTTACAATGGATCAAAGAGACAGGTATTGAGAAAATCCATGCAAAAGAAATGGCGCTTGCAAAACAGTTTCAAAGAGGGATAGAGAACATTCCCGGAATTCGTCTTTATGGCGAAGAAGATAAGACAGCGGCGATCGTAGCCTGCAATCTTGCAGATTTTGACTCGTCTTATGTCAGTGACTGTCTTGCACAGGACTATGGAATCGCCACAAGGGCAGGCGCTCATTGTGCACCGCTTATGCATACTTATTTTGGAACCGTGGAGCAGGGCATAGTGCGGTTTAGTTTTTCCTATTTTAACACGGAAGAAGAAGTTGCAGAGGCGGTAAATGCCATGAAAGAGATCGCGGCGGAGAACCGGGGAAAAGTGACCGCCTATGTTGGCGCAGGTGGAAAGACGACAAGCATTATGGAACGGGCAGAAAAGCTGCGTGCGGAGGGGAAAAAGGTACTGATTCTCACAACCACAAAAATGATGATACCTGAGAAAAATGATATATTTGCTGTATATACAGAAAATTCAGGAAATGAAAAGTATACAGAAAATTTAAAAGAAATAGAGAACTCGGAAAAAACGGTAAATCATTGCAAAATAGCGGAAAGAGCATTTAAAAAGCAGGTGCAGAAAATCTTAGAGCAGCATGGATACTGCATAGCCGGAATGCCACTTCCCGGCACAGAAAAATTTGGAATGTTGCCGGAACTGCTCATGCAAGATCTGTTATACATGGCAGACGAGATATTAGTTGAAGCAGACGGATCAGCGCATATGCCGATCAAGGCTCCGGCAGAGTGGGAGCCGGTTCTTTTTCCTTATTTTGACGAGGTGGTCGTTGTCATGGGAGCGCATGCAATTGGAAAACCAATCAAAGAAGTCTGCCACAGATTAGAATATGCGAAAAAGATACTGCATTGCAGCGACGATAAAATCGTGACAAAAGAGGATCTTCAAATTTTGCGCGAAGAAGGGTATAAAAAACCAATCAGCGAGAAATATCCGGATATGAAAATTTTATAAAAACTTCTTGACATTAGAACATTAATACGATAAACTAGCGGACAAGTGAAGAAGAAAAATCGATGAGCAAAGAGAGTACTTGATAGGATGCTTTACAGAGAGTCAGCGGCTGGTGGAAAGCTGATAAGATACTATATAAGGAATGGGTTTGTGAGAGCAAAGCGAAACAGCAGAACGGTTGTAGTAGCGGATGCCGTGTCCTCACGTTACAGAGGTATGATATAGGAATTGCAGGCAGTCAGATTAGGCGGCAGGCAGTTTAAAGTATCGGAATGAGATGAAACATGATTGGTGGCGGATTTTCCAAGAGATTGGAAAGTCCGTTTTTTTATTGCATAGCAACTCTTTGTTCTTACATAGGAAATTTGACATGTTTCATGAAGAAGGGTGGCACCACGAGGAAAAATCGTCCCTGACCAGAGTAAAAGCTTTGGTCAGGGACTTTTTTAAAGGCATTGATTCTCCGGTGTATGGTTTGCAGTTTCATCCGGAATCTATCTATATAGAACATGGAAAACGCATGATTGAGAATTTTCTGTCACAATAAAATAGAAAATTACGAAACTCTAATTCAGGTTGTGAAGATTGTGAGAAATTAACAAAATTTTCGAAGACACACTTTCGTTACGTGTCGCTCGCAGCGGTACTAAGAAACCAACGCTTGCATTTCTATCTGATAAATCAGAACGAAATACAACCGCTGTTTTCTAAGAACCGGCGGCTCCCCAGTGTCTTCTCAAGCTTTTGTCAATTTTTTACAATTTAATCTATGATATCTATGAGTTTCGTAATTGCCAATCAAAATAAGAAAGAGAAAGGCGAAAATATGATACTGGATCAGATTGTTGAAGACAAAAAGAAACGTCTTGTTGAGCACAAGAACAAAGTGAGTGAAACTAAAATCCGGGCGCAGGCAGAACAACGTGAGAGTACTTCACATCGTTTTTATGATGCCTTGAAAAAAGAACAGATTTCCATTATCGGGGAATTTAAAAATGCATCTCCAAGTCTTGGAAAAATTAAAAGCAAAATTAATTTAAAGGAAAGAATCAAAGAATACAATGGCTCTGTGGATGCAATTTCCTGCCTGACGGAAGAAGATCATTTCCATGGAAATATCGATTATCTGAAATACATCCGCAGTATTTCAACACTTCCGATTTTGAGAAAAGATTTTATGATCGATGAATACCAGTTTTATGAGGCGAGGGCGATCGGGGCTGATGCAGTGCTGCTCATTGCAGCTATATTAGACGATGCACAGATGAAAGCTTTTTATCAGCTCGCAAAAGAACTTTCTCTAGACAGTCTGGTGGAAGTGCACAATGAGGAAGAAATGGAACGGGCGCTGAAGGTGGATGCAGAGATCATTGGCGTGAATAACCGGAATCTTAAGGATTTTACCATTGAATTAGATACGACAAGGCGGCTGTCGGCAATGGTTCCAAAGGATAAGGTTTTTGTGGCGGAAAGCGGCATTATCACAGATGAGGATGTGAAGTTCTTGAAGCAGTGCAGGGTAGATGCTTTTTTGATCGGAAAGGCATTCATGGAAGCCGAACATCCTGCCGAGGTTGCCGCACACTGGAAGGAGCTGGCATGACAAAAGTAAAAATATGTGGGATCCAAACCCCGGTGGAAGCAGAATACCTCAACTGCAATGAGATAGATTATGCAGGAATTGTACTATATGAAAAAAGCAAACGTTACGTTCCAATCGATAAAACAAAAGGAATAGTTAAAAAATTAAATAAAAATATAATAAAAGTAGCCGTAACGGTGTCGCCGGAGGGGAAAATGATGCAGAAGGTTTTAAGAGCCGGATTTGATGTGTTACAGATCCATGGTGACTATGACAGAAAGATATTAGAGCATAAGCCGGATGAATTGAAACTCTGGCGGGCTGTCAATATCCGGAAACCAGAAGAGCTGGAATCTTTTAACTGGGAGGAAGCGAAGGCATTTGATGCGATCCTTCTGGACGCAGAAAATTATGGGAGCGGTCAGACTTTTGGCTGGGACAGTGAAGACGCCGGACGACAGATAAAGCAAACTATGACACAGGCAGAAAGTACAAAAAGCCAGATAGAGATGTTGCAAAAGTTTCGAGAAAGATTAAAAGCGCACGGCATCTTATTTGTATTGGCAGGAGGTCTTTGTGCGGACAATGTAAGAGAGGGAATCCGAATCTTTGAGCCGGACATCGTGGACGTGAGCAGTGGCGTGGAACATGAGCATGGCAAGGATGAAGAAAAAATCAGGATATTTATAAAGAAAACAAAAAGTTAATTGTAAATTTAATAAAAACTAGCATGTATAATTTAAAAGTTGACATGTAGATAGCAAAAGTTATTGTTTGCAGACTATGAGAAAGGAAGGATGATCGAAATGAACACGAAAGCATATTATGGAGAATTTGGCGGACAGTATGTAGCAGAATCTTTGATGAACACATTAGAGGAATTAGATGCTGCATTTGAGGAGGCAATCCGTGATCCGGAATTTTTAAAGCAGTATCATTATTATTTGAAACAGTATGTCGGAAGGGAGACACCGCTTTATTATGCAGAGCGGCTCAGTCAGGCATATGGAACGAAGATTTATTTGAAAAGAGAGGACTTAAACCACACAGGTGCACACAAGATCAATAATGTGATCGGTCAGATCCTTCTTGCAAAGCGCATGGGGAAAAAGAAAGTGATCGCAGAGACCGGAGCAGGACAGCATGGTGTGGCAACGGCAACCGGAGCAGCGTTATTCGATATGGAGTGTACGGTTTACATGGGTGAGGAGGATATCAAGCGCCAGGCATTGAACGTGATGCGAATGAAAATGCTTGGAGCAAATGTGGTGAGCATCCGTTCCGGAAGCAACACCTTAAAAGATGCGACAAACGAGGCAATCCGTACCTGGGCAAAAACAGCAGAGGACACCTTTTACATTATCGGCTCTGCGGTAGGTCCATATCCTTATCCGAAAATGGTAAAAGAGTTTCAGAGTGTCATCAGCCGTGAGGCAAAAAAACAGTTTTACGAGGCAGAGAACAGACTTCCGGATGCAGTTATGGCATGTGTTGGCGGTGGCTCGAATTCAATCGGAATGTTTGCAGATTTTATCGAGGAAAAAGGCGTGAAACTGATCGGTGTCGAGGCTGCCGGAAAGGGAATCGAGACCGGTGAACATGCTTCGGCAATGGCGCTTGGCGAGCCGGGCGTGCTGCATGGAATGCGATCTTACTTATTACAGGATGAAAATGGAAATGTAAAACTTGCACATTCCATTTCCGCAGGACTGGATTATCCGGGAGTGGGACCGGAGCATGCTTACCTTCGTGACACAAAACGTGCAGAGTATGTTTCCGTGACAGATACAGAGGCAATGGATGCGTTAATGGAACTGTGTGAACTTGAGGGAATCATTCCGGCAATCGAGAGTGCCCATGCCATTGCCTATGCAAAAAAATACGCAAAAGGGCTGCAGGAAGCACTCGGAAAAGAAAAAGCAATGGAGAAAAGCCTGATCGTATGCCTGTCTGGTCGTGGAGATAAGGATGTAAATACGATCGCAGATTATCTGGACGGCAAAGGCTACCTGAATTAGAAAGGATACCGAATGTAAAACAGAAATAATCGAAGAAAGAGAAAGGAAGAAAGTAATGAATCGAATCGAAGAAAAACTGACAATGTTAAAAGAAAAAAATCAAAAAGCGTTTATTACATACACAACGGCTGGTCTGCCGGACTTAGAAGGAACGAAAAAACTGATCCGGGCACAGGAGGAAGCCGGAGTTGACCTGATAGAACTTGGCGTTCCATTTTCAGATCCGGTCGCAGATGGTCCGGTCATTCAGAACGCATCCTATCAGGCAATCTGCAAGGGCGTGACATTAAAAAAAGTGTTTCATACAGTGGAACAGATGCGGGCAGAAGGAATCCAGATTCCAATCATTTTCATGATGTATTACAATATGGTGCTCCATTATGGCGTGAAAGATTTCGTAAAAAAATGTAATGAAGCCGGTGTGGATGGTCTGATCATTCCGGATCTTCCGTATGAAGAACAGGACGAGATCAATGAATATCTGAATCAGTCCGATGCAACGATTTTAATCCAGCTTGTATCCCCGGTTTCCGGAAAACGTATCCCGAAAATTTTAGAGCATGCAAGGGGATTTGTATATTGTGTATCTTCCAGGGGAGTGACCGGACAGGCAGCATCCTTCCATAAAGAAGTCATTTCTTATCTGACACAGGTAAAACAGGTGTCAAAAATTCCGGTAATGATGGGATTTGATATCCGGGAAGCACAGGATGTCGCTCCAATGAAAGACATCATTGATGGTGCAATCGTGGGTTCTCATTTTATTACTTTATTGGAGGAAAACAACTTCAGCACCATAGCAGCAGCCAACTATTGTAATAAATTTAAACAGGATTTAAATAATCTGTAAAACAAAGAATGTGAGGAAAATGATATGAATATGAAAGAAGCAATTGCAAAAGCAGCAGATAGAATTGACCGAGGACAAAGCAGAAACGATTTCCCCGGAGGTGGCAAAGCACGGCAACCGCTCCATTTCTTCAAAATCCGGAGCAGGAGATGTATTAGAGGCACTTGGAGTAAATATCATGGCAGAACCTGCGCTTGTGAAAAAGTGTGTGGATCAGGTTGGAATTGGATTTATGTTTGCACAGCTTTTCAATAAATCCATGAAATATGTTGGTCAGGCACGAAAAGAAATGGGAATTCGTACTGTGTTTAACATCTTAGGACCACTTGCAAATCCGTCCCGTGCGAAAAACATGGTAGTCGGAGTTTACAGTCCGGCACTTACAGAACAGATTGCGAAGGCAATGGCAAGACTAGGGGTAGAGCGGGCATTTGTTGTATCCGGAGAAGATCATATGGATGAGATCACTTTAACAGGAGCAACCACGATCTCTGAAATAAAAAATGGAGAGGTCGCAACCTTTACGGTCACACCGGAGGAATTCGGACTAAAAAGCTGTGGCCTTTCAGAATTGCAGGGCGGCGATGGCATGGAAAATGCAAAAATCACAAAGGCAGTCCTGACGGGTGAAGAAAAAGGTGCAAAACGTGACATCATTCTTTTGAATGCCGGAGCAACTCTTTATGTAGGAGGGGTTGCGCAATCTATCGCCGAGGGTGTAAAATTAGTGGCAGAGACCATTGATTCAGGGGCTGCTTACCGCAAATTGGAGGAGCTTGTCGCTGCATCCAATGGATAATAGAAGAACAGCGAGGAGACAACAATGATTCGATTTAACAGTGATTACACAGAAGGATGCCACCCGGCGATTTTAGAAAAGCTCGCAGAGACGAACATGGAACAGACGGCAGGCTATGGCGAGGATGAATATTGTGAGCAGGCGAGAGCACTCATCCGGAAAGCCTGTGGAGATGAAAGTGTGGATGTGCATTTTCTTGTGGGAGGCACACAGACGAATGTTACTGTGATTTCAGCAGCATTAAAGCATTATCAGGGAGTAATCACAGCAAAAACAGGGCATATTAACATTCATGAGACAGGAGCGTTAGAAGCCTGTGGTCACAAATGCCTGTGTATCGAGACACCGGATGGAAAGCTGACGGCTGAGCAGATCGCAGCGTACACAGATGCACATTTTGCAGACGAGAGTTTTGAACATATGGTACAGCCGAAAATGGTATACATTTCCAATCCGACAGAGATCGGAACGATTTATAAAAAGGCGGAACTGGAAGCAATTTATCAGGTGTGCAAAAAGCGTGGGCTCTATCTTTTCATGGATGGGGCGAGACTTGGCTATGGACTGATGTGCAAAGAAAATGATCTGACACTTTCTGATATCACAGCCAACACAGATGTATTCTATATCGGCGGAACAAAAGTGGGAGCACTTTTGGGAGAGGCAGTTGTGATCCGCAATGAGGAACTGAAAAGGGATTTCCGTTACAATATCAAACAGCGTGGCGGTATGCTGGCGAAAGGCAGACTGCTTGGAATCCAGTTTCTGACCTTGTTTGAGGAAAACCGGTATTTTGATATTTCCGCACATGCAGCACGATTATCAGAAAAATTAAAAGATGAATTAACAAAAATGGGCGTGAAATTCTATATTGATTCGCCTACCAACCAGCAGTTCCCAATTTTGCCGGATACGGTCTTAGAGGAACTGAAAAAGAAATACAGCTTCGCTTATCAGGAACGCATGGACGAAACACACAGTGCGGTTCGTTTTTGTACCTGCTGGGCAACGAAAGAGGAAAATGTTGATCTTCTGCTTTCCGATATTTCCAGACTGCTTAAATAAATGAAGGAGATATTCAACATGGCAGACAGAAAGAACATTTTGCTGATTGCGACCGGTGGCACAATTGCATCCAAAAAATCAGACAGCGGTTTAAAACCACAGATTACGCCGGAAGAACTGATGCAGTACATTCCACAGGTAAGTGAGATCTGCGAGTTTCATGCAATCCAGCTTTTAAATCTGGACAGCTCGAACATGGAGCCAGAACACTGGAAAATGATGGTGCATACTATCCATGAAAATTATGAAAAATACGATGGCTTCGTCATCGCCCACGGTACGGACACAATGGCATACACTGCGGCGGCACTTTCCTATATGATACAGAATTCAAAAAAACCGATCGTGATCACCGGCGCACAGAAACCGATCGACCTTGAGATCACCGATGCAAAATCAAATCTGCTTGACAGTTTTTTATATGCATCCGATGAGAACTCGCAGGGGGTTCAGATCGTTTTTGATGGAAAAGTCATTGCCGGAACGAGAGCGAAAAAAGTCCGGTCAAAAAGCTACAATGCATTTTCCAGCATTGATTTTCCATGTCTTGCCATGATCCAGGATGGTAATATCATGCGCTATATTCCACCGGTTCCGTATGAAGAGGAAGTACGGTTTTATGAGGAACTGGATGAAAATGTGTATCTGATCAAAATGATTCCGGGAATCAAGCCAAGAATCCTGCGCAGCGTATTTGAAAACTATGACTGTATCATTGTGGAGAGTTTTGGTGTGGGCGGTATCCCACAATCAATCGCAGATGATTTCTATAAGCTATGTCAGGAGTTCCCGGATCGACTTGTGGTGATGTCTACACAGGTCGCACATGAGGGCAGCGATATGACGGTCTATGAAGTCGGACACGATATGAAAAAATATTGCCGCTTTCTGGAATCCTATGATATGACGTTGGAATCTGTGATCGCAAAGGTGATGTGGATGCTTGGCAACCGGGAGGCATTAGGCGGCGATTTAGAAGACATCTTTTATCAAAATGTGAATTATGATGTCATTTTTGGAAAAAACAGGAAGTAACCTTGAAGTGATCTCAGATAATCAAAATGCAATTACATTGTATGAAAAACTGGGATTTCAGAAATATGGCACATTTCCAGATAACATGAAATATGCGGATGGACATTATGCGTCTGCGGACTGGATGATGAAAAAATTATAAGATAACAAAAACGGAACAGATCAAAGAAACCATAAAGTTATCGCCATAGGCACGGTAATTATGCTATACTGTGCCTATGCAAATCAAAATGGATTTGTAAACTGGATTTTATGGAGGCAAAAGATGGAAAAAGAATGTTTGCATGAAATTAGAAATATGAAAAATGCAGTTGTATTCAGTAGTAAAACAGGGAATACAAAGAAATTAGCTGATGAGATTCGTAATGTCCTTCCGGAAGAAACAATAAAATATTTTGGTTCTCCAGAGACAGCACCTTTGGATGCAGATTGTTATTATGTTGGATTTTGGACGGACAAGGGATATTGTAACGCTGAGATAGGAACTTTTTTGAAAAAAATCAAAGACAAAAAAGTATTTTTGTTTGGTACAGCCGGGTTTGGAGGGGATTCGGAATACTTTGATAAGATTCTGAAAAAGGTAGAAAACAATCTTAATCACAGTAACATTTTGTGTGGCAGTTATATGTGTCAGGGGAAAATGCCAAATTCCGTGAGAGAGCGTTATATGAAAATGAAGAATAGTCCACTGCCAGTTCCGAATATTGATGCTATGATAGAAAATTTTGACAGGGCAGTTTCACATCCGGATGAACAGGATTTAGAGCAGCTCAGGTAGGTCATCGCTTCGTCTCAAAAATAAGATATAATGAGCGCAAGAGAGGAAAATACAAATTTATTTGTATTTGACGAACGGCGAAGTGATTGAGTGATGAAATCACGATATAATGAGTGCAAGCGAGAGGAACACATGCCTGGCTTTCAGGTTTGCATACATAAGCCATCTGGACTGACAATCCAGATGGCTATTTTTTTACCCATTTTTGGGTGATTTCTGATGCAGAGGAGAAGATAAAACAGCTAACTAATGTGTTTTGCGGTTGATATAATTGGTTTTATATTTCGAATAAATGATCTTCTGGCTGCTATACAATCCATAGTAGCCGGAGAGCATATAGCTGAATGCAACTGCGAGCAAAAAGTAAGGCATACCATCATAGCCAAACAACTCAAAGCTGATGAGCAGGGCGGTGATCGGGCAGTTTGTCACACCACAGAACACAGCCGCCATTCCGACAGCCGTACACAGTGTCGGGGAGATGCCAAACAGATTTCCAAACAGGCATCCAAAAGCAGCACCGGTAAAGAAGGACGGTACGATCTCGCCACCTTTAAATCCGGCACCAAGTGTTAATGCTGTAAAGAGCATTTTCATAAAAAAGGCTTCCGGGCGGACAGTTCCGTTGATGCACTGCTCAATGATATTGATTCCGGTACCGTTATAACTCTGGTCACCGACAAGCAGTGTCAATACAAGGACAAAACATCCACCGGCGAAAATGCGCACATAAGGATTTTTGAAAAACTTTTTATAAAGGTGCTCGGACTGGTGCAGCATGACACAGAAAATAATGCTGACTCCGGCACACAAAATGGCAAGGACAGATATTTCGAAAGCGCTTGTGATCTTAAAGGCAGGAATTTTGTCAATGAGAAACATTTCCTGTGAGACACCGAAAAATTCTGCTACTGCATGTGCAACGAGCGAGGAAATCACACACGGAACCAGTGCCGCATAATACATGACACCGACACTGACAACCTCCATGGAAAAGACAGCCGCAGCCATTGGAGTTCCAAACAAAGCGGAGAAAGCAGCACTCATGCCGCACATGATCATAATGTGTTTGTCTTTTTCATCGAATCGGAAAAGTTTTCCAAGACCGTTTCCGATACTACCGCCTAACTGAAGCGCAGCACCCTCACGTCCGGCAGAACCGCCGAAAAGGTGTGTGATCAGTGTAGAGATAAAAATTAACGGAGCCATGCGTAATGGCAGATCTTCATCAGAATGAATCGCGGATAAAACGAGGTTCGTTCCGGTATCTTTTTCATCATGAAGCAGGCGGTAACATCCGACAATCAGGATACCACTCACCGGGAGCAGAAAAATAAGCCACGGGTTTTTGGTTCTGGTCAGTGTGACCACATACATGCCGAAATAAAAGAGTGTGCCAACGCCGCCGACAAGCAGTCCGGAGACGATGGAGAAAAGCACCCATTTGGCAGAAGTCTTTATTCGTTTGAAATCATGTTGTAATTTATGACGGATCAGTTCTTTCATATGTTCTTTCCACTTTCCCTTTTGATCAGAATGAAACGGCAGTGCCAAGATTTCATTTCCATAATATTATAGTAGCATTTCAAAAAATCTTTTTCAATGCAAAACATCATTGTATTCTAATTTCATAAAATAAAAGCAGCGGGGCAGAAATAAATGGAAAATAAGATAATATAACCTTTCTTTGTACAATTTACACAAAAAACAAAAACAAAAATTATGAAATATAGAGAAGATAACAATGAGGTATTGCTTTTTTATGAAAAAAATATATAATCAAATTATCAACTGAAAACGTTACCGAAAACAATACCGAAAATGTTACCGGGAACATTTCAGCGAAATGGCAGAGTGCCAGAACAATCATAGCACAATACAGATGTGCAGAAAGTATACGGGAGGAAACGACATGAAAAGAAAAGTTTTATCAGTAATGCTTGCTACAGCAATGACAGCAACTTTATTTGCAGGATGCGGCAGTGATGCTTCCAATGCAAACAGTGCAGATGCAACAGCAAGTACAACAGAAGCAGGAGATGTGAAAACAGATGCAGCAGCATCAGGAAGTGGTTCCGTTTATTATCTGAACTTTAAACCGGAACAGGATCAGCAGTGGCAGGATCTGGCAGCAAAATACACAGCAGAGACTGGAACAGAGGTTACAGTTATCACAGCTGCAGATGGTACATATGAGCAGACATTAAAATCAGAGATGGCAAAATCAGAAGCACCAACCTTATTCCAGGTAAACGGACCTGTAGGACTTGCAAACTGGAAAGATTATTGCATGGATCTTTCAGGCAGTGAATTATATTCACATCTGACAAGTGATGATTTTGTATTAAAAGATGGAAACGCAGTACAGGGTATCGCTTATGTTATCGAGACTTACGGTATCATTTACAATAAGACAATCTTAAATGACTACTGCACAATGGACAACGCAGTGATTTCTTCTGTTGATGAGATCAACAACTTTGCGACATTAAAAGCAGTTGCAGATGATATCCAATCCAGATTAGATGAGATTAATGATAAGTTTGGATACGATCTTCAGGGAGCATTTACTTCCGCAGGTATGGATGGATCATCTGACTGGAGATTCAAAACTCATTTGGCAAATCTTCCAATTTACTATGAATACAAAGACAAAGGAATTGATTCTACAGATGCAATAGAAGGAACATACCTTGACAATTACAAACAGATCTGGGATTTATACATTACAGATTCCACCTGTGATCCGGGAATGCTCTCATCTAAGACAGGTGATGAAGCAGAATCTGAATTCGGTATGGAAGAGGCAGTATTCTACCAGAATGGTACATGGGAGTATGGTAACCTCACAAATGAAGAGAATGGTTATCTTGTAACCGCTGATGATATGAGCATGATGCCAATCTATATTGGTGTTGAGGGAGAAGAGAATCAGGGACTCTGCACAGGTTCTGAGAACTACTGGTGTGTAAACAGCAAAGCTTCTGCAGAAGATCAGCAGGCAACACTTGATTTCCTGAACTGGGTTATCACATCTGACGCAGGACGTGAATCCATGGCTCATGAAATGGGATTTACAACACCATTTGATACATTCACAGGCGAATATGAAGCAGACAATGTATTTATCCAGGCTTCTAACCAGTACATCGCTGATGGAAAATACTCTGTAACATGGAACTTCTCTACTATTCCATCTGAGACATGGAAAGACGGTGTAGGTTCTGCATTATTAGAGTACGCACAGGGAACAGGTGACTGGGACGGCGTTGTCAGTGCATTCGTTGACGGATGGGCTACTGAGTATGCAGCAGCTGCAAACAAATAAAAAGTAATGATGAAGTAACATGGAAAGGGTGTGTGGCCTGCCACTCACCCTTTCAGATTATTAAGGTTTTATGAGAGGATGGAAATTATGGAGAAAGCAATCAAAAAATATTTTCCTGTTTTTGCACTCCCTACATTAGTGGCATTTACAATAGGTTTTATAGTTCCTTTTATTATGGGTATCTACTTATCATTCTGTGAATTTACAACCGTTACAGATGCAAAATTTGTAGGATTAAAAAATTATCTGCGCGTGTTCAGTGATCCGACATTTATGCATGCATTATGGTTCACTGCATTATTCACCATTGTATCAGTGCTGACGATCAATGTTTTTGCATTTGTAATCGCGATGCTTTTAACAAAGGGAATTAAAGGTACGAATTTCTTCCGTACAGTATTTTTTATGCCAAACCTTATTGGTGGTATCGTTTTAGGTTATATCTGGCAGATCCTGCTGAATGGAATCTTAGGTCATTTTGGAAGAACACTTACTTATTCTTCTTCCTATGGATTCTGGGGATTGATCATTTTAATGAACTGGCAGCAGGTCGGTTATATGATGATCATTTATATCGCCGGTATCCAGAATATTCCGGGTGAGCTGATCGAGGCGGCAAAAATGGACGGGGCGTCCAACTGGCAGTTATTGAAGAGTGTTACGATTCCAATGGTAATGCCATCCATCACGATCTGTACATTCTTAACACTGACGAACTCTTTCAAACTGTTCGATCAGAACCTGGCATTGACAGCAGGAGAGCCGTCCAATAATTCGCAGATGCTTGCGCTTAACATCTTTGAGACATTCTATGGAAGAACCGGTTGGGAAGGTGTCGGTCAGGCGAAAGCAGTTATCTTCTTTATTATAGTGGCAGTTATCGCACTGGCACAGAACAGACTGACCAGAACAAAGGAGGTACAGCAGTAATGGCAAAGAAAGTAAAAGAAAATAATGAGGTAAGTGCTGTAAGAAGATCAAAACACGGAGGAGTGCTGACCGTATTTTTCAGTCTGCTGACCGTTTTTTATCTGTATCCGATTTTTCTGGTGCTGATCAATTCCTTCAAGAAAAAAGGATTTATCACAAAAAATGCATTTGCACTGCCGGATGAGAGATCCTTTACCGGATTGTCAAATTTCATCCGGGGTATTGAAAAAACAAACTTTTTTCAGGCGTTTGGCTACTCGGTGCTCATCACCGTTGGCTCTGTTGCAGTGATCATCTTATGCACCTCCATGTGTGCATGGTATATTACAAGAGTACATAATAAAGTGAATGCAACCATTTATATGTTATGTCTGTTTTCCATGATCGTACCATTCCAGATGGTAATGTTCACCTTGTCAAAACTGGCAAATATGATGCATCTGAGCAACCCGGTCGGTATCATTTTAGTATACCTTGGATTCGGTGCAGGACTTGCGGTGTTTATGTTCTGCGGCTTTGTAAAAAGTATTCCGATCGAGATAGAAGAGGCGGCGATGATCGATGGATGTACTCCGATCCAGACATTCTTTCAGGTGGTATTTCCAATTATGAAACCAACGGCGATCACCGTTGCAATTTTACAGGCAATGTGGATCTGGAACGATTATTTACTTCCTTATCTGGTATTGGATATCAAAAAATACAAGACGATTCCAATCGTCATTCAGTACTTAAAAGGTGGTTATGGAGCAGTAGACTGGGGTACGATGATGGCAATGCTTGTACTTGCAATTGTTCCAATTGTAATTTTCTATGTGGCTTGTCAGAAATATATTATTGAAGGAGTAGTTGCAGGAGCGGTCAAAGGCTGATATTACAGTAGAAGATTGTAAAAAAATACATGTTTTACGAAAAAAAACGAAAAAACAGTAGACAGGAAAGAAAAATATGGTTACGATAAAGGATATAGCCAGGGAATCAGGATATTCCATCAGCACGGTTTCCAGAGTCCTGAATCATAGAAATGATGTCAGTCCCGATGCAAAGAAAAAAATCGAAGAAGTAGTTGAAAAATTTCATTTTGTTCCGAATAACAATGCGAAGCATTTGAAGCAGAGCAATACGAAAACAATTGGTGTATTAGTCAAAGGTATTTCCAATATGCTGTTCTCCAACATTGTGGAGGAGATTCAGCAGATGATCGGAAGAACCGACTATACACTGGTTGTTTCCTACATTGACGAGGACGACAATGAGGTGGAACAGGCATTACAGCTCTGCAGGGAGCGAAAGCCGTTAGGACTTCTGTTTTTAGGTGGTAACCCGGAATTTTTTAAACAGGGATTTGCAAAGGTGGGTGTGCCGAGTGTGCTTGTGACAAACCGGGCAAATGATCTTTCATTTGAGAACCTTTCCAGTGTTGCGACAGATGATATTGCCGCAGGAAAGTGTGCTGTGGATGCTTTGTTTGAAGCAGGACATGACAAGATTGGTATTATCGGTGGTGATTCGGTAAAATCATACACCAGCCACCAGAGATATTTAGGATGTAAGGAAAGCTTTGCAGAACATAATAAGGAGATGGATCTTGAAGTCTGCTATGAGAAAGCAAGATTCTCATTTGACAGTGCTTACCGGGCGATGAAACGTCTGGTGGAAAAGTATCCTGATCTGACAGCAGTATTTGCAATGTCAGATGTGATGGCTATCGGCGCGATCCGTGCGCTGCGCGATATGGATTATCGTGTACCGGAAGATATTTCTGTGATTGGTTTTGATGGCACCGTATTAGCAGAATATTATAATCCGAAACTCGCCACGATCAGACAGCAGTATCAGACACTTGCAGTGAGAAGTGTGGAGATACTGTTTGGGCAGATCGAACTGAAGAAAGAGCCAATTTATGAGGTGGTTCCGTTTGAGTTCGCAAGTGGGGAGAGTATAAAGAATTTGAAATAGGAGTTTTTGAACTCAAATAGGAGGAATTATTGTTATGAGAAGCAGCGGTGTTTTAATGCACATTTCATCCCTGCCATCCCCTTATGGAATTGGTACAATGGGAAAAGAGGCAAGAAAGTTCGTAGATTTTCTTGATAAATCAGGTCAGAAATACTGGCAGATCCTTCCAATCTGTCCGACCAGCTATGGTGATTCACCATATCAGTCATTTTCCAGTTTTGCAGGAAATCCTTATTTTATCGATCTTGAGATTTTATGCAGGGAAAAACTGTTAAAAAAAGCAGAGTGTGAATCTTTTCCATGGGGCAGCAATCCTCATTATGTAGACTATGGGGTTATGTACAATTCCCGCTATGCATTACTGAAAAAAGCCTATGCACGTTTCATGAAAAAACAGCCGGAGGATTTTGCATCTTTTTGTGAGAAAGAAGCAGAATGGCTCGAGGATTATGCACTGTTTATGGCATTAAAAGATGCCCATGGCGGAATTGCATGGTTTGAATGGGAAAAAGAATTAAAGACAAGAGAAGAGAAAGCATTGTCAGAAGCAAAAGAAACTTATGCGGATGACATTCTGTTTTACAAAATGCTCCAGTACCTGTTCTTCAAACAGTGGTGGGCATTGAAGGCATATGTAAATGAAAAAGGCATTGAGATCATCGGAGACGTTCCAATTTATGTTGCAGGAGATTCTGCGGATGTGTGGGCTAATCCGGCACAGTTCTACTTAGATGAGAACTTAGATCCAATCGATGTTGCAGGATGCCCACCGGATGCATTCTCTGCAGATGGACAGCTTTGGGGAAATCCACTGTTCCGCTGGGATGAGATGAAAAAAGATGGTTATAGCTGGTGGACAAAACGGATCAAAGCAATGTCAAAATTATATGATATTGTACGTATCGATCATTTCCGTGGATTTGATTCTTACTATGCGATCCCTGGAACAGACGACACGGCACGTAATGGTGAGTGGAGAGAGGGTCCTGGAATGGATCTGTTTCATACATTGGAGAAGAAGCTTGGCAAGTTAAATATTATTGTGGAGGATCTTGGATTCCTGACACCTTCTGTATTGAAGCTTGTAAAAGATTCCGGTTTCCCGGGTATGAAAGTGGTACAGTTTGCGTTTGATTCCAGAGAGGGAAGCGATTATTTGCCACATAACTACCCGACACACTGTGTTGTATACACAGGAACACACGACAATGATACGATCCTTGGCTGGATGAATACAGCACCGAAGGCAAGTGTAAAATTTGCAAAAGAGTACTTAAACCTCACAAAAGAGGAAGGTTATAACTGGGGCATGATGCGCGGTGCATGGGCTTCCGTCGGTGATCTCGCAATCGTTCCAATGCAGGATATCATTGGTGTCGGTTCTGAGGGACGTATGAATACGCCATCCACCTTAGGCGGAAACTGGGAGTGGAGAGCAACCGCAGACCAGATTGACAACAAACTTGCAAAACGTCTTTATAAATACATGGAAATGTACGGACGTGTCAGAAAAGATGAAAACGAAGTCAAAGAAGCGTAGGTTATGAAAATAAAAACCGCACTTACAGACTGGATGTTCCTGCTCGCAGAGCTCGCGAAGGAAATCCAATCCGCAGGTGCGGTTTTTATTTTATCTACGTTTTTTCATATTCTTTTTTTGCTTTTGTTATTATAGATAATTACGAAACTCATAGACAACGTAATTTTGACAACCTGAGTATGAGTTTCTTGTTAGTGCCTTGAAAAAAAGCCCGAAAGCGCATATAATGAATAGGCTGTGGTATATCCATGGAGTACAAGAGAAAAGAAGGATTTTTACATATGCTGATAGAGAAGTTTTTGAAACAGGCAAGAGAAGAAATTATCATGGATACCGTGTTATCCGATGAGTTTATGGATAGAGTGCAGGACAATTTTGCACCGATCGAGAGCCTTATGGCATACTACCGGTGTGCGATCATGGAAGTGGAGACAAAGTTCAATGTTTTGAATGAGCAGTTTTCCCTGCAATATGACAGAAATCCGAT
>ERZ1034753.254-NODE-254-length-19797-cov-19.961605_pt1 | contig 19797 bp, 21 predicted proteins | sample MGYA00520702_ERZ1034753 | MGnify/ENA primary metagenome ERZ1034753 (study PRJEB33766, sample SAMN09781700) | gut metagenome | biome: gut microbiome | host: Homo sapiens | place: Madagascar | study: EMG produced TPA metagenomics assembly of the PRJNA485056 data...
CTTAATATAAGTTATTGATTTACAGACGATTAAATATTAATTTAACGCAGAATTGTGTTATAGTTCACAGTAACAAAGGACTTGAATTATGGAATATTTTAAAAGACAAGATTGACAGTGTTCAGGTAAGTATTGATGATATTGCTGCAGGAAATAGTAATTTGATTACAAACAAACCTCAAACTGGAGATAGAAAACTTTTCTTTGAAACTCTTAATGTAAACTCCAAAGAAGCATTTTTGAATCTATGTTCTATTCGTAAAGCACCGCTAAAGCAGAGAATTAAAAATAAATTAATTGCAATGTTGTCGAGGTTTGGTGCTTAGTTCAAATTAATGTATTGATGATAGAAATGGTTTTTAAAAAAATGCTCAAAGTTAATTTTTGGAAGATAGATATTGACAAATTTCAAGAATTATATGACTATGACTTAAGATTTAATGCTTCATTTAGAGGCAAAGAAAAATTGAGTCATAAGGAAATGAAAATGTTTCAGATTAAATATTTGAAATATTACAGGAAAGCTCAAGCTGCTCAGGGTACAGTCTGGTTTAGATATTACATGCATAAACTTGTCAAGTTTAGCCATAAGACCGGTATTCAATTATATGAAAATATGAATCTCCCCAAGGGATTAATCATAGGTCATCCTGGAACGGTTATCATAAATGGTAGTGCAACTTTTGAAGGTAATTTGATGTTGACTCATGGAGTAACTATTGGGCGTGATATACGTGGTAAACGTGCAGGAGCACCTCATTTTGGTAAGAATGTTTGTATTCGATGTAATTCTACGGTTGTCGGTGGAATCAACATAGGGGATGATGTGCTTATTGCACCTAATACTTTTGTGAATTTTGATGTTCCATCTCATTCGATCGTAATAGGTAATCCTGCGACAATACATCATAGAGATAATGCAACAGAAGGACATATTGGAAAAGTTGAGTAATGATATACATAATAATACTATTATTGCTTGTAGCATACATTTTTGCAAACTGTTTATATAAGCGTACCAATGCTTATAAAAACAGTTATGTTACAATAAAAGGATATTTGCAAGGAGTTCCAAAGAATTTGAAAATTGCTGCATTTGGTAGCACCTATGCAAAATATGCTTTTAATAATTTTGAGGAATTACGTTTAAATGGATTTAATTTCTGTTTGGAAGCAGAAGCTTTACAGAGTGATTTTCGCTTGATGAAGCAATATGAAACCCATCTTGCTCCTGGTTGTATCGTTGTTATAAATCTTGCTGCTTGTGTTACATGTTGCAATGAGGAGGAGGTGGTGGTTTTATATGCCAATAATTACTATAAAATCTTGCCATTTAATATGTTGCCAAAAGTCTTGAGATGTTCGTTTAAACGATGGTGGCATTATATTTTCCCTATAGGTTTGAAAAATCTAAAGCAATTTGGCCGTTTGATAATAGATACTGATTGCATAGATGATGTTACTTCCCGTCATCCTGTTTCTGTATCATCATCATTGGCCAATGAAAATATGGAGAATATTGCGAATGGTTGGATACAAATGTTTAAATTGAAAGATTTAAAATCAACAGACATTCCTAAGAAGATAGAAGAATGTGTAGGTACAAATGAGCATACTCTTAATGAAATGGTTGCCTTTTGTAAGGCAAAAAAATGGAAACCTTTATTTGTTATACCACCTATGTCTTCAAAGCTGCAACGAAATTTCTCGGATGAATTTGTTGAAAAGGTTCTTTTGTCTGTTGTGAATAAAAGCTCTCGCTTAAATAATATTCCTTTGTATAATTATCTTAAACAAGAAGACTTCTGCTACGATTATAAATTATATTGTGATGGTGGCTTTAAACTTAACAAATATGGAAGTAAAAAGTTTATGAGACATTTTTTGGGAGATTTAATAAAGGATGGAATTATTGCTAATAATTCTGTTCTTTCTGTTGATAAATTGTAAATTATGAGTATATTAAGTAAGATTAAGTCTTTGTTCACGTATGTTGATATTAAGCCATTAATATATGATGAGCATTTGCGACAAGCATATTCTTCTACTAGTGTAACAGGTGGAACAATGATAGGGAAAAATGTGGTTGTTACTGGAGCTACAAGTGGTATAGGTTATGCAACAGCACAACGTTTTTTATCTGATGGTTGTAATGTTATTCTAACAGGAAGGAATGAAAATAAACTAAAAGATGCTGTAGGAAGTTTGACCTATGATAATAGTAGCCAAGTTAGTTACATTGTAATGGATCAACTTAATCCTTCTAGTGTTAAAAATGGAGTTGAACAGGCGTTTACCATCTCACCAATTGATTTATGGGTTAATTGTGCTGGAATTTTTAAAAAAACAGATAGAAGCAGAAAGTTTAGGGGCATAACAGCTGATACTTTTTTCGAGGTAGTTAATACTAACCTTAAAAGTACAGTCTTAGCTTCAAGGTTGGTAGCTGATAAGATGTTGGAAAAAAATATTTGTGGTCAAGTTATTAATGTGGCAAGTATTTGTGGATACTCTAATCATTTTGGACATACGCCTTATGGAATTTCTAAGACTGCTGTCATAGAATATACCAAATTGTTAGCTAGAGAATATGACGGCAAAGTCCAGTTTGTAGGTATTGCACCAGGTTCTGTAGCTACAAGGATGGGTGATAAAGGTTTTGGAAAGAATATATCAGGTTGTTCAAGTGTAACGAAGCGCATTGCTATACCTGAAGAGATTGCATCTGTAATTTGTTTTCTGTCCTCTACAGTTGGTAGACATTTAAATGGTAAAACCATCATCGCTTCAGCGATAGAAATTGTGTAATGAATATGAGTTTTATTAATAAGATAAGAAAGTTGATTTGTCATCGACAATATATTAATCCAATAGTTGATGAAAACATTTATCAGAGTTTAGAACATAGTTATTCTGGAGGCTCGTTATCAGAGAGCAATCTTCTAATTGTTACAAACATACCGATTTCTGAAGATTTAATTTTGACGATTCAGAAGAATGAGAATGTTTCTATTTCTGTTCTTTCCATAAATGGCGAGTTGTCAAGAGAAGATATCGTATCTGCCTCGAAAGAACTAATAGGACCATTTACGCATATAGTCAATCTTTATAGAAAAGATGAAAGTATGTCATTGTTAACAGCTTCAGGAGAATATCCTAAGACAGATGATATGTATCGGGTTTACCAATGGTTACAGGAAGAAGTCTCTTATCTGGTGCCATTAGAACAGTATGCAACTATATGCACAGCATTTATTAGTGATGATTCTGATTATTCCTTTGTTTTGAAGAAGAATATGGAGATGTTGGCTTTGAGTCTGGGAGATGTCTTGGCAAACCATTCTATTATAAATAACGGCATTATAGCATCAAACAAAGTTAAATTGGTAGATATTTTACAAACCGCTCTTTTCATGAGTAGCAAATATGGTCAAATTCTTGGGGGAGCAATTCATTTACAGTAATTAAAAATGGCTAATTCAAGAACTAAAAATTCAGTCCTGAATATGGGAGCAAGTGTGGCAATACGTGTATCTACATTATTATTGTCATTTGCTAGTCGAACAGTATTTATATATGTTTTAGGTGCAGAATACCTTGGCTTGAATGGCTTGTTTACTAACATACTTTCATTTCTTGCACTTTCTGAGTTAGGATTAGGTTCTGCTATAGCGTTCCTACTTTATAAACCAATAGCAGAAAATGATGAAGAACGTATGAAAGCTGTCATGCAGTTCTATAAGAAATGCTATTATTATGTTGGTATAGTCATTCTGTTATTGGGTTGCAGTTTAATGCCTTTTCTTCGGTATTTGGTGAATTTAGATCAGCCTCTACCGGAAAATCTATACTTGGTTTTCTTTCTGTTTGTATTACAATCTGCAGTATCTTATTTCTTTGCAGCCTATAAGCAGACATTTGTAAATGCTAATCAAAAAACATATCAGCTTGGTAAGATAGAAGTAGCATATACCTTTATCAGTTGCTTGGTTGACATTGTTGTTTTGTTAGTTTTCCGTAATTTCATAGCGTATTTACTTTTTAAAGTTATAGTCGTTATCGCAAAGAATTTGAGTCTTTCCCATAAGATTGATAAATTATATCCTTTTTTGACGGAACCAGTTTCTCAAAAGCTATCTAAAAATGAAGTTAAACAAGTCTTTAAGGATATATATTCTGTATCAGTCTTTCGGTTAGGGTCAGTACTTTTCAATTCTGTGAGTAATATTGTTACTTCTGCTGTAGTTGGAACAATAGTTGTGGGTTATTATAGTAATTATACAATGATTGTTACGCAAGTTGAAGTTTTGATGGGTTTGGCATTTAATGCTGTAGCTGCTGGAATAGGTAATGCTGTTGCTACAGAAACGAAGGAGCGCCAGTTTGAAATTTACAAGAAAATAGATTTTGTAACCTCTGCAGTATATATGATTTCAAGTGTATGTTTGATACAGCTTTTGAATTCATTAATGAAACTTTGGGTGGGCAATATTGGTCATGAATATGTCCTTAGTCAGTTTGTTGTAATACTGATAGTCGCTAATATGTACACGAATTGTTCTTGTCAAGTTTTAGAGCGATTTAAAACTGCAAATGGTTATTTTACTATAGGTAGAGATTTGCAGGTAATAGGTGGTATTGTAAATATCATCCTTTCGGTTGTTTTGGCAAAAGTCTGGGGATTTGAGGGCGTATTGATTTCACCATTTTTATGTAAGATGTTCATAAATGTTACACCTTATGTGGTGCGCGTTGGAAAAAAATCCTTCGGTGTAAGTTTGTGGTATATGCTCAAGGAATATTTCTCTAAGTATGTTTATGTGATAATTGCAAGTTGTTTAACATGGTATGCTTGTAAAAGTATTCATTGTACGACAATATTAAACTTTATAATTGAGTGTATTGGAACTTTAATAATAGCTATTTTGCTATTTATTATATTCTATTATAAATCTCATAATTTAAAGCAAATTTTTAAATTAATAAAAAAGTAACGGTTATGAAATTTTATTTTCCAATCCATCTTGACGGTGGAAATCGCGGTTGTGAAGGTATTGCTAAAGGTACAGCTTTGATATTAAATGAAACAAAAGCGAACCTTGTAGGTTTATGTCGAAATATTCCTTTGGATACTCAATTAGGAATAGCTAACTTTATAACGCTTATTCCGTATAAAACATTAACTCTTCTAGAGAAAGTTTATAATAAGATGATAAAAGTTTTAAAAATTCTACATATCGGTCGTCATCTTAAATATAAAGAAGTAGATCAGATGAGGCTCTTTCTTAGATATGTTTCATCAGATGATATTATGGTATCAACAGGAGGTGATATGATGTGTTATGATGATTCTTCTCCATCTATATCTTCTGTGAAACTTGCTAAAGAAAGAGGAATTAAAACAGTTCTGTGGGGATGTTCTATGGGAAAGGAGAATCTAACCCCCCAAAAAGAAATAGTCTTAAAGAACTTTTCTTTAATATATGCTCGAGAAACTTTATCTTATAATTTTTTTAAAAGTATTGGATTGGAGAATGTAATTTGTTTTCCGGATCCTGCTTTCGTCTTAGATTCTGAGAATTGTATATTACCAGATTGTTTCAGAACAGAAGAAATTGTTGGCTTGAATTTATCCAATTTTATAATTGGTAATAATGACTTAAATACGCCTTTTGGAGACGAAGTGCGTAAAATGTTAAGCTATATATTTGATCATACTGATATGCATGTTTTGCTTGTACCACATGTTATGTGGCAAGGTCAAGATGATCGTTTTATATGCAATGTAATCGTTTCAGAATTCAAGAACTATTCAAGCCGAATTTCTGTATTGGATAGTGAACGTAGGAACTATTTACAGATAAGATACGTAATTTCTAAATGTCATAGTTTTATAGGCGCGAGGACCCATGCAGTAATTTCAGCTTATTCAACATGTGTGCCTGCAATTGCTCTAGGCTATTCTATTAAGTCGAAAGGCATTGCTAAAGATTTACATCTCCCAGATGAACTAGTAGTAGATACTGTTCATGAAATTAAACCTGGACAGCTTTTGAAAAGTTTTCTTTATTTGGAAGCAAATTACAGTACAATAAAGTCTCATTTGCAAGAAATAATGCCTGCATATAGAAAAAAAACATATCAGGTAAGAGAATTTGTTAAACAAATTTAATCAAGTTATATCAAAATGAATAGTAATGTACGTATTATAGCATTTTACTTGCCCCAATTCCATCCGACTAAAAATAATGATCTTTGGTGGGGAAAAGGATTTACAGAGTGGACAAATGTTGGAAAAGCGAAACCATTGTTTAGAGGACATAAACAGCCAAAGGTTCCTGCTGATTTGGGTTATTATGATTTGAGACTCTCTGAAGTTAGAAAAGCTCAGGCTGATATGGCAAGAGATGCTGGAATTGAAGGTTTTTGCTATTACCATTATTGGTTTGGTAATGGACACGTGGAGTTAGATATGCCTTTCAATGAAGTTGTTCGCCTTGGTGAACCTGATTTTCCATTTTGCCTTTGCTGGGCAAATGAAAGTTGGCATAAGAAGTTTTGGAACATGGACGGTACAACTGATAAGCAAATTCTAGCAGAACAAGTCTATGAAAATGAGGAAGGTAATACTAAACATTTTTATGCATTGCTTGATGCTTTCAAAGATAAAAGATATATACGTGTGAATGGTAAATTACTTTTTGCAATATATAAGCCATTGGAGTTCAAAAAAATTAAAGAATTTATGGATTTATGGAATAAATTGGCAAAGAAAGAAGGTTTAAATGGTTTTTATTTTGTAGGGCAGACATATGATACTCCGGATATAGATAAAATATTAGGATTAGGCATGAATGCGTGTAACATTATACATCTTTGGGATTGCTTTCAAAAGCGAGGAATACTTTTAGATAAAATTCATATGTTCTATCGCAAATTATTTCATAGACCTCGCATTATTTCATACGAAAAGGTAATTGAAAAATTGGTTACAAATAGAGAGTCAGATATTGATGTAATCCCAACTATTATACCAAATTGGGATCATACTCCTAGGAGTGGTATGGGAGGTACTGTAATTATTAAGTCATCACCTTCATTGTTTAAAAAGCATGTTTTGGATGTTTTAAATATTATTGAGAAAAAGCCTGCTGATAGTAGATTGGTTTTTCTTAAATCATGGAATGAATGGGGGGAAGGTAACTATATGGAGCCTGACTTGATATGGGGTAATCAATATTTAGATACATTGAAGGAACTTGTTTTGAAATATAAAAAAGAACTATAATTTAAGTTTTTATGTAAAAACAGCTTGCTTTAGTAGGTTCTATAATAGTATTTGAATTGCTAATGCTATAGTAACTTTTTATGTAGAAATTGATTTTGTTTTTAACATTCTTTGATTTAAAAAGAAATCGTATAAATTGGCAATAATATGCAAATAGTTTTTGTTATTTTTGATTAGATAGGTGCAACAATTATGCTCATTTACTTTTTAATATATATCCCTTTTGTTTTATGTGCTTTCTATGATTTACAATCAGAGAATAAGCATATGAAAAAAACAATATTATCATTTTGGGGGATAGTCTTTACTTTGTTTCGTGGATTAAGATGGGATACTGGTACAGATTGGGATCAATTCCTTCAAGTTTATAATCAAGCACATTGGTACAATGTTTTTTCTTATGTGAGATATGTTTCTGATGTCGGAGCATCACATATGGATTATGGGTACATGTTTTTAAATGCTCTTTTCCATGAGTTAGGACTTGGATATACAATGTTCTTGTTATTTACTAATTTTATAATAATGTGGTGTTTTAAGGATTTTTGTTTAAAGATGACCAAATATCCGATATTAACGATGATATTGTTAATGAATGTAGGAATGCCTTTTCCTGTTAGGCAATCAATATCCTTTGCAATTTTATTATGGGGATATCAGTTTTTGAACAAAAAAGATATTAAGAAATATTTATTAGTAGTTTTTTGTGCTTTTACTATTCACAAGGGTGCTTTGATTGGCTTCCCACTTGCTATATTGCCATATCTTGATAAATTGTATAAGATAAAATGGTCTGCATGGATGGCTATATATATAAGTACTTTTTTTATAGCAAAAGTTTTTAATAGCTATATATCAAATGCTGTTCTTGCGCTTTCTGCTTATAGTGGAGAATTAAATTCTGTATCCTCAACTTATGCTCAGTGGGAAGATACAACAGCAGGACTTGAAGGAGGTTTTAATAATAGTGCCTTTAATGGTTTGAGTTTTACTCTCATATTCTTTCTTTTATTATATATAAGGGAGAAAAAGAACTATTATTGTAGTGCTTATATTAAAAATTTTAATCTATTCTTTTTATTATATGCTACAGCTGCCTGTTTTAATAATTTGATATCTACGTCAACTTCGCCTATCATGGCAGAAATTGTTGGTCGATCAATTTCTTCAATTGATATGTATCCTGTTGTTTTTCCACTTATATTTGTCTGTTTTGCAAACTTAAGTAAAAATGTAGCTTGGAAATCATGTCTAGCATGTATCTTTGTATTGTTTATGCTTTACAAGTTTTGGAATCAAATTCCTGGTTCTTTCTATTCATATCTTTTTATACCTTATAAGTCAATTTTATAGAAATGAAAATAGCTATAATTTCAAACGGTTTTAGTGGAGCAACTTTACCATTAGCTCAGCATTTATATGATGAGGGGAATATTGTTGATAATTACTATATTGTAACTATGGGAGCCAGATGTATAGAATCTATTGATTTTTCAACTTCGATTCCATATAAAACGACTCCTGTCATTTTGCCTCTATCTAATAGATTATATAAGTATCTGTCTCCTCACATAAAAGTTACGCTTTTGCCAACTTTTCGTAAAATGATAAGATTGGAAAAAATGGGAGTAGGTAAAATATTGCCTTTAATTAATAGATACCTTATTAGGCATTATCTAAAAAAGATAGAGCTTAATAAATATGATGTTGTCAATGTTGTTGTACATACAGAATACGAAGTAATTGTTTGTAAAGAACTGAAAAAGATGAATATTCCTTTTATTATTTCTTATCATGAAGTTTTAAAACAATTGACAGGGAATATGGAATTGAAACAAGAAGTGTTGCAAACAATAAATTGTGCACCAATTATTGTTCATTCTGATAATACTCGTCATGAGTTATGCCAACACTCAAACATTTCCCCAAACAATGTGCAGGTTATACATTTTGGTGCATTTGAGTCTTATAAATCATATGACGACATGGTTCTGTCTAAAGCACAAGAGGGTGATTATTTTTTATATTTAGGTTACATAAAGCCATATAAAGGCTTAAAATGTTTATATGATGCTTCTAAATACCTTTCTCAGTCAATTAGATTTATAATAGCTGGAGGAGGGTATGATGAAAGCTTAGATAAATTCAAGCAAAACTCAAATTTTAAAATTATAAATAGATTCTTATCAAATGAAGAAGTTGCTTCATTAATTAGAAATTGTAAGGCAGTTGTCCTGCCTTATATTTCTGCTTCACAAAGTGGTTTAGTTCAAACAGCTATGGTTTATGGGAAACCGGTCATTGCCACTCGTGTTGGTGCTTTTTCTGAAATAATTAAAGATAAGAAAAACGGAATTTTAGTTCAACCTGCTAATGCTACAGAATTAGCTAATGCAATTAATTCTTTTGATCAGTATGAATTTGCTAGTGTTTATTCGGAAGAGTATGCTTGGAATTATATAACACATCAATATTTAGAATTATTTAAAAAAACTTATGAAAATAATTAATTACAAGTCTGGTTTGGGTAATCAAATCTATTTTTATTTGTTTGGCAAATATTTAGAGCAGAAATACCCAGGGCAAAAAGTGTATGCCAATTATCTTAAGAAATTTTTGGTTGCTCACAATGGAGTTGAGATACAGAATGTTTTTGATTTAGAACTTCCTCCACAGACATTATGGAGTAAAATAGTAGCATTTTGTTGTAGAAAATTGAATGGAATAGGATTTAATTTTCTGAAATGTACAGATGAAGAATATTCTGAGTCCGCTATATATTTTGATGGATATTGGCAAGACAAAAAATTTTTTTTGGATAATTTAAAATCTCTTCGTTTTAGAAAAATTGACTTGGATAAAACCAATTTTGAATTAAAGAAGAGTATTTTGGAATCAGAATCTGTATGCCTTCATGTAAGAAGAGGTGATTATCTTTCCCCTGCAAATAAGCCTATTTATGGTGGAATTTGTACATTAGATTACTATAAAAAAGCTATTGAAATCGCAAAACAAAGATTTTCTCATCCTGTATTTTTTGTTTTTTCCAATGATATTGATTGGGTCATAGCAAATTTAGATGTTGTGGATGCCATATTTATAACAAATAATCAAGGAAAGAATAGCTATTTGGATTTGTACCTGATGACTTTTTGTAAAGGAGCAATCATTGCAAATAGTTCGTTTAGCTATTGGGGAAGCATGTTGAATGCTCAGTATAAGGATTTTGTTATTTATCCAAAGAAATGGTGGAATACGATAAAAATACCAGATATTTTTCCTGATTCTTGGATTGGAATTTAATGATTTATGATTATGAAAGTTTCTATCGGAATTCCTGTTTATGGAGTTGAAAAGTACATTGAAAGATGTGCAAAAAGCTTGTTAGAGCAAACTTATCAAGATATAGAATATATATTTGTTGATGATTGTTCTCCAGATAATAGTATTGATATTCTTAATAAAGTATTATCTCAATACCCAACAAGAAAAGAACAGGTAAAAGTCATCAGACATGATAAAAATCTAGGTTCGGCTTGTACAAGAAATACGGCGGTGAGACACTTTACTGGTGATTTTGTTATGTGGGTTGATTCTGACGATTGGATAGAGAAAGATACAGTTTCTACTTTGGTAAACCTTCAAATTGCAAAAAACTGTGATATAATTACTTTCGATTCAGTTTGGCATTATCCGCACAAACAATTTGTTTTTCATAATAAGAATATTGATACACCTTTGCAGTTATTATATAGTATATTTGATAGAACAAATATTAATGCAATTTGGGGGCGTTTTATTAGGAGAAGCCTGTATGTAGATTATGACGTGTCATGTAAAGCTGGAGTGAATATGGGTGAAGATTTACAAGTTATAACAAAACTATTATATTTTGCAAAAAGTATTTGTGTTTGTAATAAAAGCTTGTACCATTACGAATGTTCAAATATGGGTTCATATATGGCATCCTATTCTACTAAGAAAACCATGCAGGCGGTTGAAAGTTTGCATATAGTTTGTGATTTTTTTAAAGATAAAAATCAAATATTAGTAGAAAAAGTTAATAGTTATGTTGCATATTCGTACGCAACTTTTTTAGCAGGTTCAATAAATGGTAATGATAGAGAAATCTATAGGTATATATTGAATTGTGCTGATCAATTACCGCAAGGTGCCTTTAGCGAAATTCCGATTTCTTATAGAACGTTCTTTGTTATAAGAAATTATACTTTAATGAGAGCTTATACTAAAATAGGAAAGTTTATAAATAAAATATTTTATAAAAAATGATAAGCATAATTATACCAGCATTTAATGCAGCAAAATATATCTCGCAGAGTGTTAAGTGTTGTTTGCATCAGACATATACAAATTTAGAAATTTTAGTTGTAAATGATGGCAGTACAGATGCAACTCGTTTTATCGTAGAAAGACTTCAGTCTCTTGATTCCCGTATAAAGTTACTTAACAAAGTTAATGGAGGGTTAGTGTCAGCTAGAAAAGAAGCTTTGCTACATGTTTCAGGAGATTTCGTTTTTTTCTTAGATGCAGATGATGTTATAGATGAAAATACAATAGAAACTCTTGCGCAGTACACAAAGGATTATGATGTCATAGTTGCAGACTTTTTGTTAGAAAATGAAAACGGAAAAGTGCTGCCTTGTCAACATAAGAATAACAAAGTTTTTGGAGATGATAAAATAGGTCTATATTCAAATTTTCTTTCAAAATCAATAACAGCTTCTTTGTGTGGAAGACTTATAAGAACTGATATGCTTAAAGACTTTAGTACGCCAATTCATATAACAACTGGCGAGGATGTTATAACGAATTTGATAATGGTAAAAAATCATAATCCAAGAATTAAAGTGATTAATATACCTTTTTATCATTATATTCAGTATCCTCATTCTATGGTTAATACCAAAAACCGCAAAACATTGATGAAGAGAGTTGAGTATGCACAATGGGTTCTTGACTTTATGCGCCAAGAGTGTTTGCTTGATAATGTTTTAATTCGTCCTCATTTACAATATCTATTATTGGATGAGTACTACTCTTTTTTAAGAGATGGTGGAAAAGTTGAATATTGTCCTTCATTTTGTAAGTTAGCAAACTTTGAGTTCTGGAATGACAAGGTTTTGGGTGAATTTCCAATTTGGAAAAGATTAGTTCTGAAATCCTATCATTATAATGAATATTTAGGGATATTTGTTAGAAATGCCTTGAATATATTGCGCAAATTGTTAAAATGAAAAGATTATGAAAATTGCATTTTTAATACCAGCTATTGATGCGATGGGGCCGAATATTTTTACTTTTAATCTAATAAAAGGTCTTATTGCTTTGAATTCATTTGATTGTGAAGTCTTTCACTTTGATCGGGGAAGTAAAGATATTAAGCAACTTGAATTTCCTGTTAAGGTTACAGTCTTAGATTTTAATAAGACATATGATTTTAAGGACTTTGATATAATACATTCAACAATGCCAGTACCTGATCTTTATATTGTAAAGCATAAACTATACAAGAAGTATTTATGTGTTACAAGTATGCATTGTTTTATGGAATCGGACTTATATCAAAGAAAAGGGAAAATTAAAGGGTGGTTGGAAGTCCAGTTGTGGAAATTTGCTTTGAATAAATTCCATCATTTAATAGTCTCTTCACAAAGTATGAAGGAATATTATTCAAAAATTTTAGTAAGCAATCATAATTTTAAAATTATACCTTATGGTATACCGTTATTGCCAAGTGGTCATGTCCTTCCAGAGATTGTTTCTAAAATAACATTGTTAAAAAATAATTATAAGGTTCTTTGTGGCTGTGGTTCTTTAATCAAACGAAAGGGTTTCCAACATTTAGTAAGGTATTTAGTTCATAATAAGAATGCTGCTGTTGTTCTTATAGGTAGAGGGGAAATGGAGGCGGAATTAAAGTCTTTAACTCGTGAATTACAAGTTTCTAACAGAGTTTTATTCCTTGGTTTTTTAAAAGATTCATATTTATACTATCCTTATATGGATGCTTATTGTATGTGCTCAAATTCAGAAGGCTTTGGACTGGCTATGATAGAGGCGATGCAAATGAGAACTCCAATTATATGTACCAATTTGGATATTTATAAAGAGTATTTCGATAATTCTTCTGTAGGCTTGTTTGAATTTGAGAATCAAGAGAGTTTTAATGATGCAGCCGATACTGTTTTGGCTAATATAGATTATTATGCTGACCGAGCAAAGTTATTAGCTGATAATGTATTCTCTCTAAAAAATATGGCAAGCCAGCATTACGAGTATTATCAAAAACTTATAGCATTAAATACTCATGAAGTTTAAGTATTCTTTGCCAGCTATTTTATTTCTAAATACTCAATAACAATATGATTATGGAAAATCCTCTGGTATCTATCATTACGGTAGGTATGAATCATTTAGTATATATAAAGGAGCTCTATAAATCTATTTATTCGGGAGAAACAATACCTGAAGTTTCTTTCGAAGCCATTTATGTAGATAACTGCTCTAAAGATGGTAGTGTGGAATTTCTTCAAAAGGAATATCCACAAGTGAAAATTATCAGGAATACAACTCCTAAAGGATTTGGTGAGAATAATAATATTGGTGCATTAGCATCGACAGGTAAATATCTAGCCATCATCAATCCTGATGTATCTTTTTGCAAGGGAAGTCTTGATTCGCTTTACGATTTTATGGAAAAGAATCCTGAGGTAGGTATTGCCGTTCCTCACCTTTTTAATAAGGACTTGACTCATCAATTTTCTATTAGAGGATTTATTACTCCAATGATTTTTGTGAATCGTGTACTGTCGCATGGTAAGGATGATGCAGCAAACAAGGCTGTAGAGAAATATCTGTGTAAGAATATTGATGTGGAAAAGGTTCAACCTGTAAATTGGGCAGTCGGTGCAGCTCTCTTTATTTCAAGGGAGGTTTATAGCAAACTTGCTGGATTTGATAAAGACTATTTCCTATATATGGAAGATGAAGACCTCTGTTTAAGGTCTTGGCTAATGAATAGACCTGTTGTTTATGTACCTCAATCGCAGATGATACATAATCATCTGCGTGCTAGTGCAAAAATAGGTAAAAAAGCTTTTATGCATTTCAAGAGTTTAAGGACTTTCTTTAAGAAGCATGGATATTCTATACCGGATTTTGCTGGTGCTTGTAAGTTGAATTTTATTTTGTAATTGCTATTATGGAAGTAATAAAGACTGATATTGAAGGCGTGCTCATTATTGAGCCTCGTCTGTTTAGAGATGCTCGTGGCTATTTCTTCGAGAGCTTTAGCGAGCGAGAGTTTAAAGAGAAGGTAGAGCCATTGGTGGGCTACAAGGTGGAGTTCTGCCAGGACAATGAGAGTATGAGTTCTTATGGCGTAATGCGTGGCTTGCATTTCCAGAGGCCTCCGTTTACCCAGAGCAAGCTGGTGAGATGCGTGAAGGGCAGAGTACTCGATGTAGCTGTAGATATTCGCAAAGGCTCCCCTACTTATGGTAAGCATGTGGCGATGGAACTGACTGAGGATAATCATCGTCAGTTCTTTATTCCTAAGGGTTTTGCGCATGGCTTTGCTGTATTATCAGAAACTGCTGTATTTCAGTATAAGTGTGATAACTTCTATCACCCTGAGGCTGATGGGGGAATCTCGATATTGGATGAATCACTCGGGATTGATTGGCGCATTCCTACGGAACATGCTAATCTTTCGGAAAAGGATACGAAACATGAGGTGTTGAAGGATTTTGAAAGTCCTTTTGAATATTAAATGTAGATTTATACAAATAAAACAACAAATACTAATCATTTAACATTAAGACAATGAAGGGAATAGTATTAGCAGGTGGTAGCGGTACACGTTTGTATCCTATCACAAAGGGTATCAGCAAGCAGCTGATACCTATCTTCGATAAACCGATGATATATTATCCTATCTCGGTATTGATGTTGGCTGGTATCCGTGAGATTCTGATTATCTCAACACCATTCGACTTGCCAGGCTTCAAGCGCCTCTTGGGTAATGGCAGCCAGTTCGGAGTAAAGTTCGAGTATGCGGAGCAGCCTTCTCCAGATGGTTTGGCTCAGGCATTCATCATCGGTGAGAAGTTCATCGGTAATGATTCTGCTTGTCTTGTATTGGGTGACAACATCTTCTATGGTGCAGGATTGAACAAAATCTTGGCAAAGGCTGTAGTGGATGCTGAGCAGAATGATAAGGCTACTGTCTTCGGTTATCGGGTAAGCGATCCTGAACGCTATGGCGTGGCTGAGTTCGATGAGCAAGGCAATTGCTTAAGTATTGAGGAGAAGCCTGAGCTTCCAAAGAGCAATTATGCTGTGGTAGGCTTGTACTTCTATCCTAATAAGGTAGTCGAAGTAGCCAAGCATATCAAGCCTTCCGCTCGTGGTGAGTTGGAAATCACAACGGTGAACCAGGAGTTCTTGAAGGATAAGCAGTTGAAGGTACAGACCATGGCTAGAGGATTCGCCTGGCTTGATACCGGAACCCATGATTCTCTTTCAGAGGCATCCACCTTTATCGAAGTTTTGGAGAAGCGCCAGGGCTTGAAGGTGGCTTGCTTGGAAGGTATCGCCTATCGTCAGGGTTGGATTACGGCTGAGAAACTTCGTGAGGTGGCACAGCCTATGCTCAAAAATGATTATGGAAGATATCTGCTTTCAATATTGGATGAAGGCTATCAAACATTAAAGAAGAATTTAGAATACTAGGTCATGAATATTTTAGTAACAGGTGCTAACGGTCAGCTTGGAAATGAAATGCGCATCGTTAGTCAAAATACAACAGATCATTATATCTTTACCGATGTTAATCAGGTGGAAGGTTTGGAAACTACCTATCTTGATATCACCGATATAGATGCCATCCGTAAGATGGTGAAGGAGAATGATGTGAAAGCCATCGTGAATTGTGCGGCATGGACCAATGTGGATGCCTGCGAGACGGATGAGAAACTGGCTGCATTGGCAGAAAAGCTCAATGCGGAGGCTCCTGAGAATCTGGCTAAGGCGATGAAGGAGGTTGATGGTCTGCTCATCCAGATCTCTACTGATTATGTCTTTGGTAAGGAACCTTATAATGTGCCATGTAATCCTGACCAGAAGGGAACTCCTACTGGCGTATATGGAACAACGAAACTTCATGGTGAGCAGAAAATTATGGCTATTGGCTGCGATTATGTGATTATCCGTACGGCTTGGCTGTATTCTGAGTTTGGCAAGAACTTCTGCAAGACGATGCTCAACTTGACGGCAACCAAGCCACAGTTGAAGGTTGTCTTCGACCAGTGTGGTACTCCTACGTACGCACTTGATTTGGCTAATGCCATCATCACCATATTGGATAAGGTAAAGGCAGCCCAGAGCAAGGATGAATATGTTGGAGTATATCATTTCTCAAACGAGGGTGTCTGCTCCTGGTATGATTTCACCCAGATGATTGCAAGAATCGCCGGTCATACGGAATGCGATATTCAACCATGTTATAGCTCGGAGTATCCTTCTCCTGTAACTCGTCCTGCTTATTCCGTATTGGATAAGCGAACCATCAAGGAGACCTTTGGTGTAAAGGTTCCTTATTGGGTGGATTCTCTGGAGAAGTGTATTGCTAATCTTAAGCAGGATTGTTAGAAGTCTGCTCAAAAATACTAATCATAAAGTTTAAAGTTCAATTTTCAAAGTTCAAAGTAAATGAAGAATATCGTTATCACGGGCGGAGCTGGTTTCATCGGCTCACACGTAGTACGCCTTTTTGTAAATAAGTACCCAGAATACAATATCATCTGTCTTGATAAGTTGACATACGCAGGTAATTTGGCAAACCTCAAAGATATTGAAGATAAGCCAAACTACAAGTTCGTTAAGATGGATATTTGCGACTTCGATAGTTTCTTGAAGTTGATGCAAGATGAGCATGTTGATGGTATCATCCATCTCGCTGCTGAGAGCCATGTAGATAGAAGTATCAAGGATCCTTTCACTTTCGCTCAGACTAATGTGATGGGTACCCTGTCTCTACTCCAGGCGGCCAAGATTTACTGGGAGAGCCTTCCTGAGGGTTACGAGGGCAAGCGCTTCTACCACATCTCTACCGATGAGGTATATGGTGCATTGCAGATGACTCATCCTGAGGGTATTCCAGCTCCTTTCACTACCAAGGCATCCAGCGATAAGAACCACGAGGCTTACGGCGAGGAGTTCTTCGTAGAGACTACCAAGTACAATCCTCACTCTCCATACTCAGCATCCAAGGCAAGCTCAGACCACTTCGTGCGTGCTTTCCACGATACATACGGTATGCCTACCATCGTGACCAACTGCTCTAACAACTACGGTCCATACCAGTTCCCTGAGAAGTTGATTCCGTTGTTCATCAACAACATCCGTCATCGCAAGCCATTGCCAGTATATGGTAAGGGTGAGAACGTGCGCGACTGGTTGTATGTAGTAGATCATGCCCGTGCCATCGATATGATTTTCCACAAGGGTAAGATAGCCGAGACCTATAACATCGGCGGTTTCAACGAGTGGAAGAACATCGATATCATCAAGGTGGTAATCAAGACTGTTGATAGATTGCTCGGTCGCCCTGAGGGTGCTGACTTGGATTTGATTACTTATGTAACAGACAGAAAGGGGCACGATATGCGTTACGCTATTGACTCTAGAAAGCTGCAGAAGGAACTCGGCTGGGAGCCATCTCTCCAGTTTGAGGAGGGTATCGAAGAAACGGTGAAATGGTATCTCGATAACCAGGAATGGATGGATCATGTTACTTCTGGGGATTATCAGAAGTATTATGAGGAAATGTATTGTAAATAGACCCTCCTGTCCCTCCCTTGAGGGAGGGTCCTTACCCTATACCCAAGCCCTAAATCCCTACCATAGGGATTAGGGATGTAACCGCCCTCCGGTGCTCGGAACCGCTACGCTTTATGGTTGGCGGGGCATCAAAGCCCTCGCCATGGTTGTGCGGGATGGGACCGCATGGGGATAGGTGGGGATTTCTTAACAGGGTTATCATACTTATGTCTAGAACCGCCATGGTTCATCAATGGAAATCAGGCCTACGGGAGCTAGGAAACTTCAGATTCCCACTAATATTTATGGCGAGAAGTTGACGAACTGTGGCTATCAATTCTAGTGGAGCTTTGAGGAAACTCTTGCAGGCTGGTTCGCGGATAATTACAAGAAATATTTTCTTTAAAACTATAATTAAATCAAAAAACAATGAAAACATATATGGTATCGTATGACCTGACAGACCCAGGTCAAAAGTATGAAAAATTAATAAAGTTGATTAAATCTGAATATGCTTGGGCTAAGATTGGCTATTCGGCATTTATAGTAAAGAGTAATGCCAGCCATATAGAGTTAAGGGATAAATATAAACAGGCAATTGATTCAAATGACAAGTTGTTTATAGGAGCAGTTTCTGCACCAGCGGCATGGTATGGTTTATCAGATGAAGTTTCTAAATGGTTAAATAATAATTTGGATTAGTATGAACTCTAGTGAAAAAAGTAAGATGAATAAACAAATATCAATCCATCACCTTTATTATGTTATATTGATTGCAGGCTTAATATTGTTGTTTCTAATATTGCTTTTTCCGCATGGTGTATCTAGGTATGCCTTTGACAATTTTTCCTTTGCATCAACAATCACTTCTATAGTATTGGCAGTTGTTTCAATCGTTTATTCTATACAGTCAGGAAATTCTTCATCTGATCAGTTAAATGGAGTCAGGGATATAGAAAGAAACATCAGCTCTCAGCTAGATAGCTTTTCTGATTTGGAAGGAAAGTTGAAGAAGACTATAGAAGATGTTCAACGTGGCGTTTCGGAGGTTAAAGAAGGGCAAGCTAATGTGAAAAATTCTCTGGATAGTCTTCTTTTGCAAGCCCAAAATCCAATCGGTGACCAGAAAGGTGTACAGGGAAAATTTATAGAATATAATTCTTTAATAGGTAATGTGTTGTTATATATATGTGCATTGTCTTATGAGACTAAGTTGCCAATTCCTGGTAAAATCATTTCAAAAATAAATGACAACTATTCTTATTGTTATGGATATTTGGTAGCTTTAACAGTATTTGAAGAGGATAAGATTGAAATCGACCAACAAGTTTCCACCAATCCTTTATTATCAGTTGTAATAAAGTATGATGAAAAAACATTTGGTACAAAAGAAGAACTTATTAATAAAATAACTGCTGACTTTGCTAACAAAGGAAATGTTGATGACTTAAAAAAATTACTCCACGAAGTAAAATTATATTTTGAAAAAACAAAAGGTGATGATGTGAAACAATAATATAACAAAAGAGTACTTACCTTGTATCACTTAAATGATAATGGGTTAAGTAACGTGATTACAGATGTCGCCTACAACGAGAGCTGGCGACATTTGGTAAATCACCATTAGCCCGTATGGCGGTACCTATATAATATATTACCTTTGCATC
>ERZ1034753.263-NODE-263-length-19475-cov-5.474665_pt1 | contig 19475 bp, 15 predicted proteins | sample MGYA00520702_ERZ1034753 | MGnify/ENA primary metagenome ERZ1034753 (study PRJEB33766, sample SAMN09781700) | gut metagenome | biome: gut microbiome | host: Homo sapiens | place: Madagascar | study: EMG produced TPA metagenomics assembly of the PRJNA485056 data set...
CGCCGCAAGACTTTATTATTTGTCTTGCGGCGATTTTTTTTATCTCCTTACAGCAACTCGGGCAGCTGGAAGAGCTTGGTCGAATTGCTACCTTTTATAAGGATGGTGTGGCCTTGTGGCTGCTGTTGCGCGATGGCGGCCTTTACCTCGTCGACATTGTGGAAGATACGGAAGGGGCTGTCAATGGCGGCAAACTCGTCGCCCACCAGCCATACCTCGTCAAAGTGTGCGGCACGCAACATATCAACCACCTTTTGATGTTCGTCGTGGCTCACCTCGCCCAGCTCGCGCATCTCGCCCAGTATGCACATCTTGTGGTCGGCCTGCATGGCTTTAAAGTTGTCGAGGGCTGCCGCCATACTGGTGGGGTTGGCGTTATAGGCATCAACAATGAGGCGGTTGTGCGCCGTAACCATCAGCTCAGAGCGGTTGTTGCTGGGCACGTAGGTTTCAAGGGCGTGGCACACCTGCTGTTCTGACACGGCAAAGAAGATGCCTATGGTGGCTGCCGCCAGCATGTTTTTAATGTTGTAGGCGCCTATGAGGTGTGTGTCGACGTGGTGAAGGGCGCCATCTTGGTGGCTCCAGTCGAACTGAAGGAAGGGGCTGCAGCCCGTCACCTTGCCATATACATAGGGCGTGTGGGCATCGGTCTCGCTGCTGTATCGCACCAGGTTCAGACCCTGTGCTATGCCCATGAGGTGGGGGTTGTCGTTGTCAATAAACACGGTGCTGTCGGTGCGCGTGCGTAGGTAGTCGTACAGCTCGCCCTTCGTCTTCACCACTCCTTCAAACGAGCCGAAGCCTTGAAGGTGTGCGCGGCCCACATTGGTAATGATACCATAGTCGGGCTCAACAATGTCAACCAGCGTTTTGATGTCGCCAGGATGGCTGGCACCCATCTCTACCACGGCTATCTCGTGCTCGGGGGTGAGGCGTAGCAGGGTCTTGGGCACGCCTATATCGTTGTTAAAGTTGCCCTGTGTGTAGAGCACGTTATACTTCTCGCCCAGCACAGCGGCCACCAGCTCCTTGGTAGTGGTCTTGCCATTGGTGCCCGTTATACCTATGATGCGTGTGCCCAAGGCTAGACGGTGGTAGTGGGCCAACTGCTGTAATGCCTGAAGGCAGTCGGGCACTAATATGCAACGGCTGTCGGTGGCATATTCGGCCTCGTCAACCACAGCATAGGCACACCCCTTGTCGAGGGCTGCTTGCGCAAACTTGTTGCCATTAAACGATGCGCCTTTCAGCGCGAAGAAGATGCTGCCCTCTGGGCAGTCGCGACTGTCGGTAGTCACCACTGGGTGCTGCTGAAACAGTTTGTACAGTTCGCTTGTTTCCATCAGTTATCGTGTATGTAGTGTTATTTCAATCGTTGGATGAGATTTTTGTTTGCTCGTCAACTGCATACAAAATTACTATTTTTTCGTGTAAAAGGCACGTTATTCAGATATTTTGTGTAAGTTTGCACATTATTTAATATATACATATACGACAAGGATACATGGAGACATCTGAGTTTCTCGGAAAACTGAAAAGCAAGTACCTGTGGCTTAATATTGCCGCTATGGCCATCGTGGTGGTGGCGGCGTGCGTGGCCGTGATGATTGCCCTTAACTCGTACACACATCATGGCGAGGCAATACCTATACCCGATGTGCGCCATAAAACCTTTGCCGATGCTCAACATATTCTTACCGATGCGGGGCTTACCGTGGTGGTAAGCGATACGGGCTATGTGAAAAACTTGGCCCCCGATTGTATCTTGGAACAGTCGCCAGCAGCGGGCATGCGCGTGAAGGCAGGACGCATTGTGTATCTGATTGTCAATGCGCCCGAGTCGCCTTCAATCACCCTTCCCGATATTATTGATAACAGCTCGTTGCGCGAGGCAATGGCAAAACTTACTGCCATGGGCTTCCGACTGACGCAGCCCAGCTTTGTGCCTGGCGAACGCGACTGGGTGTATGGCGTAATGGCGGGCGGACGACATCTGCAGGCTGGCGATAAGGTGTCGGTAGATACGCCTGTTACGATTGAGGCGGGCAACGGTCAGCTGGGCGACGACGAGGGTATAGAGTTTGTTGATGGCGATGAGAGTGGCATCATTATGAATGATGGCGGCGACGTCGACGACTTTCATGAGGTGACGCAGCCTCCGCACGAAGAGGGCACCGCTCACACTGAACCCTAACCTCGCACACACACCACACAGTTTGCAATAACGATAATCACACACATGACAGAATATATTGACGATGAACTGTTGGCCGACGATATGCTGCCAGCTCTCAACACCGACAACAACAACGATAACGACGATCTTGACGACGAAACGCAACAGCCGTATGAGCACTTCCGCTTTGAGGCCGACCAAGGCCAGCAGCCCTTGCGCGTAGATAAGTTTATGTGCGAGAAGTTGCCACACTCGTCGCGCAACCGCATACAACGCGCTGCCGACTCGGGCTTCGTACATGTGAACGACCGTCCGGTGAAAAGCAACTATAAGGTGCGTGCTGGCGATGTGGTGACGCTGATGCTTGACCGCCCACGACATGATAGCACCATTGAACCTGAAGAGATGCCCCTCGACATTGTGTATGAGGACGACCAACTGATGGTGGTGAACAAACCTGCCGGACTGGTGGTGCATCCAGGGGCGGGCAACTTTCATGGCACGCTGGTAAACGCTATCGCATGGCACATGAAAGATGTGCCCTCGTATGACCCCAATAACCCTGAGGTGGGACTGGTACACCGCATTGACAAAGATACCAGCGGACTGCTGGTGGTGGCCAAAACTCCTGAGGCAAAGACAAGCCTGAGCGTGCAGTTCTTCAATAAAACCACGCACCGAAGCTATAACGCCCTGGTGTGGGGACACTTTACGGAAGATGAGGGACGCATTGAAGGAAATATTGCACGCGACCCGAAAGACCGACTGCGCATGACGGTGATGGCCCCCGACTCGGGCATTGGTAAGCCTGCCGTAACGCATTATCGTGTGATTGAGCGCTTCGGATATGTCACTCTCATCGAGTGTATATTGGAAACAGGACGCACACACCAAATACGTGCGCACATGAAGCACATCGGACATCCGCTGTTCGGTGATGAGCGCTATGGCGGCTGCGAGATATTGCGCGGAAACCGTAGCACCTCATATCGTGCCTTCATTCAAAACTGCTTTAAACTATGCAACCGTCAGGCGCTGCACGCCCGCACATTGGGCTTCGTGCACCCCAAAACGCATCAGCAGATGGACTTCACCTCGGCCTTACCCACCGACCTTGAAGCGCTGATTGAAAAGTGGCGTGCCTTTATCATGGGCACCACTAACGACACTTTTGCCGATGCGCGTTAATACTTTTGACAAAGGGCGCTGCTGCCCCTTGACGCTTTAGAAAATAACAAAAAAAGATATTGATTTAAAGATAACATGGAGATCTTAAAAAGAAACATTGCCATCGTTTGCGGTGGCGACTCGTCTGAGCACGACGTATCGATACGTTCAGCACAGGGTTTGTACTCGTTCTTCGATAAAGAACGTTATAACGTGTATGTGGTCGACGTGAAAAAGAACGATTGGCACGTAAACTTTACGGATGGCAGCATTGCCAAGATTGACAAGAACGACTTCTCGTTCCAGCAAGATGGTCATAAAGTGACTTTCGACTATGCCTACATTACCATTCATGGCACTCCAGGCGAGAACGGAATTATACAAGGCTACTTTGAACTGCTCGACATTCCTTACAGCACCAGTGGCGTGCTGGTTGAGGCGATGACCTTTAACAAATATGTATTGAACAATTATCTTCGCGGTATGGGCGTGAATGTGGGACAGAGCATCTTGCTGCGTCGTGGCGAAGAAGATAAATATACTGAAGAAGAGATAGCCGAGAAGGTGGGCATGCCTTGCTTCGTAAAACCCGCTGCCGATGGCAGCAGCTTCGGCGTGTCGAAGGTGAAGAATGCTGACCAGCTGGCGCCCGCCCTGCGCGTGGCTTTCATGGAAAGCAGCGAGGTGATGATAGAAAGCTATCTTAAGGGTACCGAGATTTCTATCGGCTGCTATAAAACGAAGGATAAGAGCGTGGTGTTCCCCGCTACTGAGGTGGTGACACAGAACGAATTCTTCGACTACGATGCCAAGTATAATGGTCAGGTGCAGGAAATTACACCTGCTCGCCTCTCTGACGATACCGCTCGTCGTGTGGCCGAAGAAACCAGCCATATCTACGACCTCTTACATTGCAACGGCATCATCCGCATCGACTATATCATATCGAAAGATGCTGAGGGCAACGATGTGATAAATATGCTCGAGATAAACACTACGCCCGGCATGACGGCCACCAGCTTCATACCGCAGCAGGTGCGTGCCGCTGGCCTCGACATCAAAGAGGTGCTCTCTGACATCGTCGAGAACCAGTTGTCTTAGTTTCTAATTTCGTGTCGTCGGCTTATTCATGATGAATGATGAATTGCATGATGCATTATCCATTATGAATTGCATGATGAATTATGCATTATGAATTATCCATTATGAATTATGAATTACTAAAGCCGAAGGCCATTATGAATGATGAATTATGAATAATGAATTATTAGCCCCTTACGACAACATTCGGCCCTTTGAGCCCGAAGAGTTGCCCACCGTGTACGACCGCCTCTTGGCCGACCCACAGTTTAAAGCTGTGATAGGCTATGTGTTTCCTGGTGTGCCCTTCGAGGCACTGGCAGCCAAGATGAAGGCGTGTGCCACCAATCTCGACTTTCAAAAGGCGTTCTGCTACGGCTTCTTGCAGCAGCTGTTGGCAAAGGCCAGCTTGGGTTGCGATATCGACGTGTCGGCTATCGACACCACAGGGCGCTATACCTTCGTAAGCAACCACCGCGACATCGTGCTCGACTCGGCGCTGCTCTCGGTGTTGCTTATTGATGCGGGCTTCACCACCACTTGCGAGATTGCTATTGGCGACAACTTGTTGTCATTGCCTTGGGTGAAAGACTTGGTGCGCGTGAACAAATCGTTCATTGTTGAGCGCGCGCTCACCATGCGTCAGATGCTGCTCTCAAGCAAGCGTATGTCTGATTATATGCACCTCGTCATTGCGCAAAAGCATGATAACGTGTGGATAGCACAGCGCGAAGGACGTGCCAAAGACTCGAACGACCGCACGCAAGAGGCTATCATCAAGATGATGGCAATGGGTGGCGAAGGCTCTGAGCGCGAACGCATTAAACAGTTGCACCTGGTGCCGCTGGCCATCAGCTACGAGTTTGATCCCTGCGACTTCTTGAAGGCGGCCGAGTTTCAGCTGAAGCGCGATGTGGAGGGCTGGAAGAAGAGTGCCCACGACGATGTGGTAAGCATGCAAACGGGTATCATGGGCTATAAGGGGCATATTCATTATCATGCCGCACCGTGCATCGATGCATGGATTGATAGCTTGCCTGAGGATATGCCGAAGGCCGACTTCTTCAAGGCTGTGACTACACACATGGACGAAGAGATATTTAAGGGCTACCGCCTGTATGCGTCAAACTATGTGGCGCTCGACCTGCTGGAGGGCACACAAACGTATGCAAAGCATTATACCGATGCCGAACGCCAACAGTTTGAGGCTTATCTTGAGGGACAGTTGGCTAAGATTGACATCCCGAACAAAGATGTGCCCTTCTTGCGTGAGCGTATGCTCACCATGTATGCTAACCCTGCTCGCAACCACATGGCTGTGGTGGGCAAGGCGTAATGTTTTATCGCTCGGCAGATATCAGCAGATACATGAAACTGATTAGCAACCTGTTATACGGCTTATACATAGGCGTGGCCATGGCTTTCACAGCTTTGGCCACAGCCTGTGAGCACGATAGTTACGACACGGGCGATGGCTCGTTGTCGTATCTGCGCTGCGACTTTGCCGAGGCGCACAGCGATGCTCAATGTCATGTTGATGCTTTCCTTACCGACGAGGGCACACGCATTGTTCCTGCTGCTACCGTGGGCGCTTGGTGGATGACGACTCCCGACTCGGTGTATCGTGTGCAGGTGTATTACGACTGCCAAACGTTTGCCGTGAAACAACTGTCGCGCGTGCTTACCTTGTTGCCAGTTTCGCCTGATAAGGTGAAGACCCCAAAAACCGACCCACTGAACATTGAAAGCAGTTGGCGGTCAACAAATAATAAATATATCAACCTGTGTTTGGCCATTAAGGCGGGAACCACTACGGCCGATGAGGCTGCCGTGCAGTCGGTTACGTTGGTGAGCAACGGCATACAACAGCAAGCCGATGGACGCACTACAGCGCGTTTCAAGCTATATCACGACCAGGCTGGCGTGCCACAATATTACACTGTGCGACAATATGCTTCGCTCCCATTAGCAGAGGTGGGCGACGTCGACTCGGTAAGCATCACCGTTAATACCTACGCTGGCCTTCGCACCCTCACACTTAGCACAAAACCTTAATCATTACCATACACACACATTTTCACACAATCACGATTATATTATAATACTTACATTACAATATCTACACTAAATATAACACTACACCATAACCAATATCACACATATATGAAACGTTTTTGCACATTAATGTGCGCCATGCTCAGCCTTACAAGCGTGTGTGCACAGCGGGCCGACAATTATCCGCCCACTCGTAATGCTTCGGTGAAGTTTACCGAAACTAATCTACCCATCGTGTTTATTAATGTTGATGGCAAGATGATACAGCGCGAAGACCGTATCACCGCCAAGATAAAGATTATTGATAACGGCGAGGGAAAAACTAACTATGCCGACCTCACAGCCCATCCTGATCAGAAGGTCGACTATGAGGGGTACATCAGCATTAAGTATCGTGGTAACTCGTCGTTCAACTCTTCTGACAAGAAACCCTACGGCTTTAAAACTATTGCGAAACCGCTGGAAGAGGGCGGAAAGAAGGTAAAAGTGAAACTGCTGGGCCTGGGAAAAGATAACGACTGGGTGCTGCTGGCGCCTTTCTCTGATAAAAGTATGGTGCGCGATGTGCTGACCTTTGAGTTGGGGCGCCCTTACTTCGACTGGGTGCCCACGTCGCGACACTGCGAGGTGGTGCTCGATGGCAAGTATTATGGCATCTACATACTGACCGAGCGCCCCGGAAAAGGTAAGCAACGCCTAAATCTGCACGACCCAGGTGAAGATGGTGGCGACCTGACAGGCGACTGGCGTGTAGAAATTGACCGCGATGATGAGGAGCATTATTATCGCTCAAAGTATCATCCGTATGGCAAGGATGGACTGTTTAATAACAGTTATAACATCACTTATCAATACGACGACCCCGAGTATGATGACTTTGCCGATCTGCCTGAAGGCACTGAGAAAGCCATACAAAAGTCGATTGATGATATGGAAGACTGCTTTGCATCAGAAAATTATAAAGACCCCACCACGGGCTATCGCAAGTATATCGACGTAACTTCGTTTATCGACTATATGCTTAGCACAGAGTTTTCGTATAACATTGATGGTTATCGACTGAGCTCGCACATGTATAAATATAGTGAGACGCGCGCCAAGAACGAGGGGCTGGATAGCCGATGGAAGACCACGCTATGGGACTTTAACATTGCTTATGGCAATGCTAATTATAACAACGGTGCCAGCACCAACCTGTGGCAATATGATTTTAACAGCCGCACAGAAGATCCGCAACAGGTGCCCTTCTGGTGGAAACGTTTACTCGACGACCCCGCTTATCAGGAAGAACTGAAGGCGCGCTGGGCACAATATCGCCAGGGCGCTTATCGCAATGAAAACATTGAGGCGAAAATCGACTCGATGACGACGCGGCTGACTATCGGTGGCGCCATGGCTCGCAATGAAGAGGCATGGGGCATGTTTGGCCGACAGGTATGGCCTAATGCCTATGTAGGCAAGAGTTACGACGACGAAGTTACTTATCTGAAGCAGTTTATACGCAAGCGTCTGCGCTTTATGGATAGACAACTTCTGCCCCAAACCCAGCGCACCGACACGCGCTCGCTTAGCGTAACAACGGGCTTTACCAAGGATGTAGTGGTAGAGGCGTTGCCTGCACAATCGCACATGTCGGGGGCGATAGATGTGTCGGGCAACACCTATTATTCGGCGGATGTAAAAACAAATGGTGGTCTGCCTACCGATGGCAAGATTGTGAGCCCGTCGGGCGTAGGCTATCAGTTGGCTGGCTATGCTGTTAACAATGCCTTGGTGCTTTCGGCCAATGCCTCTGCCACCCTGATGTTTGCTGAACCTGTTACCACAAACGAGCTGTTCGTTCTCTCAACCAGCGCCAACGGTAGCAGCATGCTAAAGGCCGAACCCGTGTATAGCGATGGCAGTAGAGACAGTGGCGAGACGTTCACAGTGCCCGACTGGTCGGTGCGTACCCCCACGGGCGATGAGGCACTGTCGGGTCTCGGACGTATCTATATGCCGAACGACGAAATAAGTGCCGACAACCATTTCTGCCTCTTCGAAAACAGCATTATGGTTAAGACAACGAAGACGCTGGCAGGCGTATGCATCACCAATACGGGTAGCGCTCGTGCCACCGTTATGGGCTTTGCCTATGCCGATGTTCAGGCATCGGGTATCAAGGGCGTAACTGATAATGATGCGCTTGATAATGCCAGCCACGCTCATACCACGCACACCGTGTTGGGTTATTATAACCTTGATGGTGTACGCTTGGCTCAGCCACAGAAGGGCCTAAACATTGTGCATCTTAGCAATGGCACGGTGAAGAAAGTGGTGGTGAAATAATTTGATTAACCGTCGCCAAAGGTAGCAGGTTGCTATAGCCTTTGGCGACGGTTTTATGTGTATATACTGAATTTTCGTATGTCTTCGACATGCTGTTGTTTTATAAGTTGGATACTCTTGAAACTTGAGTAAAGAGAGTTGTTTTTCATCATATTCTTGACAATAATGCTGTATCTGTGTTAATTTTTATTTATTGTTAAGAGTTTCGGGGGGGGGTAAATGTTGCTCTGTATTATAAAAATAAATATCTTTGTAGAAGATAGGCTGCACCTCGGCAAAACATTCAAGCCAGCTTGATGTTTTGTGCTCGATTTGCACTATCATTGTAGAAGATAAGATAAAGAATAAAAACCTTTTCTAAATAATGTACTTATGAATAAAAAATTACTCTACACGCTTTTGGGAGGAGCTTTACTTGTCTCTTCACCCTTGAGCGCACAGACTGTTAACAATCAACACAAAGGCAAGGGCACCCTTGAGAAGGTGCTAAGCAATGTTACTATTAGTGAGAAACCCGGTAAAACGCTTCAGATGGCCCCATTGGCCTCAGCTGAAAAGATGACTCCATTGGCCTCAGCTGAAAAGATGACGCTGAAGGCAAGTGCTGCCAAGGCTGGTGCACAATATTTCACGCCACCAATTGGCACAGTCTTCGGTAGCAAGGACGAGTTTGATCTCTTTACCGTTATTGATGCCAACAACGATGCCGTTGACCAGGGCTCCTTTATGAAAGAAACGTGGACCTATGCAGACAATGCGGTGCAATTGTATACCGATAAGAACAAGGCCGACGACTGGTTTATATCGCCCGCCCTTGCTCTGTATGCTGGTTATACGTATATTGTGGAGTATACGGTACATCATTCTACGGCTGGCAAACATAAGCTGGCCATTAATTGGGGAGCCGCTCCCGCTGTTGAGTATATGACTGAGACTGCGTTGCCCGAAACCGTTGTTCCCGCTGGCTCTGATCAAGTGTTAAGGGCCACAATATCGCCTAAAAAAAGTGGCTATTATTATATAGGTCTTCATGCCACCAGTGAGGCGGGCGCCAATAGTCTGTATCTTAACCGTTTCGAATGTACTTCGCTTGGCAAGTCAACGGCTCCTGCATCTGTTACCATCAGTAGCATCACTCCTGATCCTACCGCCAAACTCGAGGCCACGATAAAGTTTGTTGCGCCTGCCACCACCGTCAATGGACAACCTCTTACTGACCTAAAGGGCGTAAAGATTAAGCGAGGTGGACAATTGGTAGCCGACTGCACCGATGTGAAACCTGGTGAAGAATATACTTATGTTGATAACACTATACCCAAAGCGAGTAAGTGTTACTACTATATAACCGCTTATAACGATGAGGGCTCAAGTGCACAAGCTGCTGGCCATACATGGGTGGGCCTTGATATACCCCAAAATGTTGGCACCCAACCTATCTTGTCAATCCCCTCTGAGGGCAAGGTAAACTTGTCGTGGGATGCCTTTGGCCCTGAAAACGGTGGCGTTATATTCCCAGAAGATATTGTATATAATGTATACGACATTATCGTTTCTGATAATCGCTTGTCTCTTGGCGACTTAAAAGGTAGCGTTAAGGGTGCTACCTCATTCACTTATGACATGGCTACCGAAGAAGGACCACAACGATATCTTTATCAGGCATTGGAAGGAACCAACGCTTCGGGCTCTTCAGGCGCTATTGCTTCAACACCTGTACTTGTGGGCAAACCGTACAGTCTGCCTGTGCGTGAAGATTATACAGGAGCTAATATCAACTATTTTTGGTCGTATCGTAGTGCAGACAAAGACGGAAATTATAATCCTGCAGTAGGTGTCTTCATGATCGGTGCCAACGATGGATACCACATGTGTTTCCGTTCTATGATGAACAGTTTTGCGACCATGACGTCGGGTAAAATAGATATGAAGGGTTGTGACAATCCTACCCTTACGTTCTGTTTGAAGAGCGAAGCCACAGCGGGCACCTTTTCGCCCTATGTGCAAACAAGTGATGGCATACGTGTTTATATCGACGATATTGCCATAACAGCCCCCTCAGAAGGGTGTACTAAATATATCTATGACCTTAACGCCTGTTTGGGTGCCAACTGGTTACAGAAACAGAAGTGGGTGCAGCTTGGCTTCCAATTTGCCGACCTCGGTAGCACTACTGAGCAAAAGGTGTATCTTGACGATATAAGCATTGCCGACCAAAAGGCGGTAGACCTGGCGGTAACGCTGGTGAATGTGCCCGAAACGATTGTGAAAGGACAGAGCAGCACTGCTGCTGTGAGGGTGCGCAACTATGGCAGCCAAGCCGTAGACAGTTATGTTTTGAAGATAACCATTGGCGATAAGGAGGTGCTGAACGAAACAAAGAACAGCACACTTGGTTCATTTGGCACTCACACATATCCGCTTGAAATAAATCCTTCTATCCTTGAACAGGCCGACAAAGCCACTGTAAAGGTTGAAGTAATAGCCGCTGATGATGCTTTTGCCGATAACAACATGGCCTCTGCCGACGTGCAGTTTACCTTGCCCGACCTCCTTCCCGCCACCGACCTGGCCGTGACCAAGACTGCCTCGGCCAAAACATTGGCATGGAAGGCGCCCGCTGATGTGCGCACCTATGTTGATAGCTTTGAACAAGAAACTGACTGGGCAACCAGCGGCATAGGCAACTGGACGATGGTAGACGTTGATGGTGGTCTTTGTGGTGGATTGTATAATGGTATACCCTATGGTAGTGAAGGCACTGCTTTTGCCTTTACCGTCTTCAATCCTTACAACTATGATGGCTACGATATTACATCAGGTGTTCCCAGTACCAAGCCCAAGAGTGGTAATAAATCGCTTGCTGCCTTCTATGGCTTAACTGCTGACAAGAATAAGATACAACCATCTGACAATTGGCTCATCAGTCCTGAGTTGAGCGAACAGAAACAGGAGATAAGCTTCTGGGCAAATAACTTGTATCAGGCTGATAAAAACGGTGAAAGTGTATATTCTGAGTACTTTGACATACTTTATTCTACCACCGATACTAATACCGAAAGCTTTGTGCAGATAGGCGATACCTATACACAAGAGAGTGGAACGTGGAGTGAGTATAAGGCACAGTTGCCTGATGGAGCAAAGTATTTTGCTATTCATCACAAAGCAGGAGCTAAGCAGAACTTCTTGTTCATGATAGATGATGTAACATATACCACAAAGAACCTGAAGGTGCTGAAGTATAACATCTATCGCGATGGCACACTGCTTACCAGTACTACCGCCCCCACCTATGTTGATAATAGCGCTGGCACGGCCGACCACCTGTATCAGGTAACCACTGTTTATGAGGGCAACCTTGAGAGTATGCCTGTAACCGTGAAGGGTGGCACTTCTGGCATTGTTACCATCAACGGCCAAGGCACCAATGCCATTCAGGGCTTCTACACCATCGATGGCAAGAAGTTGCAGCAGCCTATCAAGGGCATCAATCTTGTGAAGATGCGAGACGGAAGCGTGAAGAAAATTGTGAAGAAGTAAAGAAACGTGCCGAAGCCGTGAATATGTAAGTGAGGTAAAGCAATAACAGATTCCCCACAACATAGAACAACAAAGGGACAACAAAAACAACGTGTTTCATACAATTGTATAAGAAAGCATTGTTGTTATTGTTGTCCCTTTTCTTATTGTTGTTCCTTAGTTGTTCTTTATTTGTTATTGTTGTTCTGGTTCAGATAATATTATTGTGTTTTCATACCTTCAATCCACTACCTCTTTACTGTCCGCCAAGGCGTTCAAAGAAGGTGATGATTTCTTCCCATGTTTTAAATTCGTCGCTGCCCCATACCACGGTGGTGCCCATAAACTCGGGGTGGGGGTGGGCCGAGATGAGGTAGTCGCCGTAGAGCAATGCCAGCTGATTGGTGTAGATGACGTGCCCCCAAGCGGGTGTGCTGAGATATTGGTCTACCCATGCTTGCACGTCGGCCATGCAGGTGGGGGCGTTGCTGGGCGATGGCGCTACCACATACACGTTATAATGTTCAATCAGCATCTCAAAGGCTTTGTGCATGCTGGCTGTGGCGTGGCCGTAGCTGTCGTGCAGCGTTTCATATCGTATGTAGATGATGGGGCGCTCGCGTTGCTCCTGTCGATCGTCAATCCAGCGTATCACGGGTATGAGATAATGAAAAGCCACCTTGTCGGTAAGGCGGTGCTCGCCATGAAACGACATGGCGTTAGGATAGTGCTGAGCAAAGAGCGGGAAGGTGTGTACCAGTGGGTCGGCATCGCCAAAAAGGCCATATACGCGCTGCCGATCGGCCTCGTCAATGTTTTCAAAGCAGTGGGTGGTGGCTTCGGCATATTCTTTCACCAGCGCCTTGGTTACGATAAAGTCTTGCACGCCATCCTTGCGTGGGTTCTGAAAGGTTTGCTTGCCTATCATGCCGTGCTCGCCCATGGTGGCCCCCATCTCGAAGGCGGGGTTTACCAGTATGCGGTCGGTGCCCCTCAGTTGTTCGGTGTACATACCGCCCATTGAGGTTCCTATGATAAGGTGGGGTTGTTCGTTTTGTTGCATATCGCGCAACAGGGTCATGGCCTCGGCGGGGTGCAGTGGTAGGTCTTCGGCTATCACTGTGGCGTTAGGCATGAGGGTGCGCAGCATGGTTACTGTGCCCGACTGTGCCGACGAACCGAAACCATGCACATACATTATTTTCTTTCCCGACATGAGGTCGGGGTATTGTTTCAAATAAGGGTTTTCCATTTTGTTTATCCTGTTTTCTCTTCTTTATTATTTCGTTTACATTTCCTCTTTTCGTTGTGCAAAATAACGCTATTAGCGGCATACGGCCAAGAAAATAGTGTTAAAAGCTTTGAGCGAAGTGTTCTTTTTCGTCAATAATTCATAAAACAAAAAGGAGCCTACGCCGAAATGGTCGTAGGCCCCTAACGTAATTATTACGGTAACTGAGAGGTTATCTTATCATTTTCCATGTGTTTTGTCCTTGGCGCACAATAACGATGCCCTTGCCTTGATAGCTTGTGGGCAGCTGACGTCCGTTCAGGTCGTACACCTTATACGGTTTGCTGGCGTCGAAGGTGGCGGAAGAGGTGCTCACGGTGTTGATGCCCGTGCTGATGACTTTAGTGCCAGTTACCGCCATGTCGCGTATCTCCCATGTGGGCGAAACGCTGGTGTTGCTGGTATAGTGGAAGCCAATTTTAATTTTCTTGCCCGCCCATGGGGTGAGGTCGATGGCGCCCGAGTCGTTAAAGTCCCATGAGTTGCCAGCGGGCCATACGATGCCGTTGAGCGCGGTATAGTTGTCGCCGTCAACCACCTCAACGCTCAAGAACGAGGCAGGAGAGGTGCAGAAGTTTAAGGCGTGCGAGAACTTCAAAGTGGCGGTTGTGAAGCCCACGAGGTTAATCTCGGGCGAGTAGAGGTAGCTTTCGCTTGCAGTCTTTCCGCCTATAAAGCTGGTGCCCTTCCATCCAAATTTTGAACTGTTTACCCATACCTTTGTGGCCTCAGGGCCGCTGAGGGCCACGGGTGTGAAACCGCCATCGGTCTTCTTCAGGTTGGCAACATAGGCTACGCTAACCAAGGGCTTATCCTTGGTGGCCAAGTGTTCAGAGGTGGCTGTCTTCGCGGGGTCGAAGGCATAGTTGATGCTGTCGCCCCAGATATATTCCATGAGGTTCGGGAAGTCGATAAACGGGTTGCGGTTGCCCTGAATGGCATAAACAGCGTTGTTACGGTCAACCTCGATGGTGCTCACGGGGTCGGCTTTGGCCCACTCAATATACATGGTGTAAGCCCACTTCTTCAGTGTGGGCCACGTGTTGTTTTCGAGCGAGTTGAGGCCACGAGGGTTTGTCCAGGTATAGTCTTGATAGGCAGTTACCATATACATATATACGCGCGCGAAGTCGCCCTTCCATTTATCGTTAGGCTCCCATACCGTGAAGCCCAGGTTGCTGGCACCCACCTTGGTGCAGCCATTGTCGGTTGACGCTTTTTGCACCTTGCCCATGCTCCAGTTGCCTTTTGCTTGATTAATTGTCTTCTCGCTGGGCATCAGGTGGTGCAGGTCTCTGTAGCCTTGCACTTCGGTGCCGCCCCACCAGCTTTTGGGAAACGAGTGTTCAATGTTAGTGCCTTCAACCGAACTGCCGTGGCCGTTAAAGGGTCGGATGTCGTTTGAGTAGCGGTCAATCACGTTGCCGTTATCGTTATCGGTGTAGTAGAAACCCCACCATGTGTAGCCCATGCCGCTACCGTATGCCAGCGTCTGGGCATCTTTAATAATATTGAAGGCGGCGGTTTTTAGCTCGGCACCCTTCTTTCCGCGCAGTGCATCATAATAGCCCGCCGGAATTTGTGCCCATGTATAACTGATGGTCATGAGCATGACCGCTGTCAACAAAATAGCCTTAGTAAATGTTTTCTTCATAATTTTTTAATGGTTTGTATGGGTTAGTAATGATGTATCGCTACCACTGGGCCAGCGAAATACCTTGTTTTGTTGTTGGGTTATAACAAAAAAAGCAGCAGGAACACTGGTGAGAGTGCTTCTTGCTGCTTTTTGTCGTCGTGAAGGACGAGCGATGTTGCGGGGTTATCCTTGTTCAAAAAGGATTATTTTCCGTGGTGCTCGTCAGATACTGTCAGTTTCTTGCGGCCATGAGCGCGGCGAGAAGCCAATACGCGACGACCATTCTTGGTAGCCATTCTCTCACGGAAGCCGTGCTTGTTCACTCTTCTTCTGTTGTGCGGCTGAAATGTTCTTTTCATTGTTTCTTAAATTATATTTATTTGTTATTGTTCACACTTTGGGCTGCAAAATTACTCATTTCTTTTGAATTAACCAAGCGTATGACGATTTTTAGCCCAAATATTTAGGTTTTTTTCTAAAATAGATGTACCTTTGCAGCGCATTTTGGAACAAGAAGAGAAATTTTTAAGTTTAAAGCAAGTAATATGATCAATTCACAAGACATTAAGATGGGAACCTGCATCCGTATGGATGGCAAGTTGTTCTTCGTCATCGACTTCCTGCATGTAAAGCCCGGTAAAGGCAACACTTTCATGCGCGTGAAGCTGAAGAACGTTGTTGACGGACGTGTGCTGGAGCGCCGCTTCGACATTAGCGAGAAGCTGGAGGATGTGCGTGTAGAGCGTCGCCCCTACCAGTATCTCTACAAAGAGGGTGAAGACTATATCTTCATGAACCAGGAAACCTACGACCAGATTCCTATCGCTAAAGACCTCATCACTGGCGTTGACTATATGAAAGAGAGCGACATCGTAGAGGTGGTATCAGATGCTTCTACCGAGACCGTGCTCTTCGGTGAGATGCCTGTTAAGACCACACTGCGCATTACCCACTCAGAGCCGGGCATCAAGGGCGATACCGCTACCAACAGCCTCAAGCCCGCTACACTGGAGACTGGTGCTGAGATTCGTGTGCCCCTGTTTGTTAACGAGGGCGACTTGGTACAGATTGACACTCGCGACGGCAGCTATCTGCAGCGCGTAAAAGAATAATGCCACTACAATTTGGCTTATAGCTTATAGGGTTTACGGCTCGCCGTGCTGCTGCCATCAGGCATCAGGCGGTAAGCCGTAAGCCCTTTTTTGTTTTTTGTCAGCGCACAACATCATTATGGCGCGCCCCTTGTAACCGCGCCTTTCATTGCTAATCAATGTTTTTATGGTAAAATACAGTTTTGTGGTGCCCGTGTTCAACCGCCCCGACGAGGTGGACGAACTGCTTGCCAGCCTATCACACCAAACCCTTACATGCTTTGAGGTGGTAGTGGTAGAAGATGGGTCGGAGGTGACATGCGAAGAGGTGTGCCAGAAGTATGCCCACAGCCTGCGTCTGCACTATTATATGAAGCCCAATTCGGGCCCCGGACAGAGCCGCAACTATGGCGTAGAACGTGCTCAGGGCGAATATGTTATCATTCTCGACAGCGATGTGGTATTGCCTGATGGCTACCTGGCCGCCGTCGACGAAGAGTTGCACCGCCTGCCCGCCGACGCCTTTGGCGGTCCTGATGCTGCCCACCCCTCGTTCACCCCTGTGCAGAAAGCCATCTCGTATAGCATGACCTCTTTCTTCACCACTGGCGGCATACGAGGTGGAAAGAAGAAGCTCGACAAGTTTTATCCCCGCTCGTTTAACATGGGCATACGCCGCGACGTGTATCAGCAGCTCAAGGGCTTCTCGGCCATGCGCTTTGGCGAAGACATCGACTTCAGCATACGCATCTTCAAGGGCGGCTACCGTTGTAGGCTGTTTCCTGAGGCATGGGTGTGGCACAAGCGCCGCACCGACTTCCGCAAGTTCTTCCGCCAGGTATATAATAGCGGCATCGCTCGCATCAATCTGTATAAGAAGTATCCCGAGTCGTTGAAGCTGGTGCACCTCCTGCCCATGGTGTTTACCGTGGGGGTGCTGTTCTTGCTGCTGCTCTTTATTGCGGGCATTGTGCTGGGAACCACCGTGTTGCGCCATTGCAACCCGCCCTTCGGCGGCATGATATGTGGCGTGGCACTGCTGCCGCTGGTACTCTATTCGCTCATCATCTTTATTGATGCGTCGCGCCAATATCACAGCTTGTGGATAGGCTTGCTCAGCATACGCGCTGCCTTTACGCAGCTTATGGGCTACGGTTTCGGCTTTATCGAGGCTTGGTGGAAACGTTGTGTGCGTGGCAAGAGCGAGTTTTCAGCTTTTGAAAAAACGTTTTATAAATAACCTGTAGGATGACCGACGCTGACTCATTGCGCATTACCGACTGGGCGATGGAAGACCGCCCACGCGAAAAACTTATGGCGCAAGGCCCCGCTGCCTTGTCAAATGCCGAACTGCTGGCTATACTGATAGGCTCGGGCACGCCAAAAATGACGGCCGTAGAGCTGATGAAACTGGTGCTGCACGACTGTAACGACAACCTTAATACGCTGGGAAAGAAATCGATAGCCGAGCTGATGCAATATAAAGGTGTGGGCGAGGCCAAGGCGGTGACCATATTGGCGGCTTGCGAACTGGGCAAACGCCGACAGCGCGAACGGGCTGAAGAGCGTACCGACCTGGGTGCCGCACAGTTTATCTACGACTATATGCACCCCCGCATGCAAGACCTCGACGTAGAGGAGGCGTGGGTGCTGCTGATGAACCAGAAGTTTAAACTCATCAAGGCCGTGTGCATCTCGCGCGGGGGCATCAGCGAAACAGCGGTAGATGTGCGCGTGATCTGTCGCGAAGCTGTGCTCTGCAACGCTACCGTGGTTGCGCTCTGCCATAATCATCCCAGCAACAACGCGCACCCCAGCGGCGACGACGACCGCATAACACAGCGTGTGCAGAAGGCGTGCGAGGTGATGCGCCTCTTCTTTCTCGACCATCTTGTCATCACCGATGGCGCTTACTATTCGTATCGCGAGGAAGGAAAACTGTAGGCCGTGGCCATGCAATAAATAGCAAAAAGGCACGTTTATACAAATGACGTGAAACAAGTTTTTAATAAGAGATATTAACAGCATTAGTAAAAAAACGATGAAAGCAATAAGCAAACTGTTGATGTGGGCCATGATGTTCATGGCAATAACCGTCACCACAACTGCCCTTACGGCATGTAGTGACGACGATCCCGAAAACGAAACAATGCCAGCCGAAACCAAGGCACAGATGTATGGCCGATATAATGGCTTTACTCATTTTGGCGGAAAACTCACTACATCGGTTACTGATGTGTGGGTGTCGGAAAACCACATCACCTATACCTTGCCCATGGACCTTATCTTGCCCTATGCCATGACCGCAGAAGAGGGATTGGCCGAGGCACAGGAAACAGTGAAGGCCGACAAAGCACAGGAAAGCTACACGCTGGTGCGCTATTTTAAAAACGTGGCTTCGTTCACCATTCCTACGCAAACCGTAAAGTTTACATACACCGTTAATGGCGCAAAGAAGAGCGGAAGCATAAAGCTCACCACGCAAAGCTTTGCCTACAACGCGAGCACCAAGAAACTGAACGTGGCCTATACCCTCGACGGCGTAACGCTGGGCGGTAAAGAGGTGAGCGGACTGAAGAAGAAAACGGTGCGCATGGCCGACTCGGCAAGAAAAGATTAAACCTTCCCATAACAGCCTCTTTCTACCTCGATTTCAAGGCGTTAACAATGCGAAAACATTGAAAAACGGGGCAAATATGGCGCGAAAGTCGTCTCACAACGGTCGATGCTCGTGTTCATAACGGTCGATGCCGGTGTTTATATCGACCGTTATGAACATGGAGAACGGTCGATGCGAGATGACTTTTTTATTGCTTTTGCCCAATTTTTTGTGGGTCTTTACCTAATAGTATCCTCGTTTTTACCTAATAATATCCTCGCCTTTATCTTTCTTTTCTATTGCTTTCGGCTTACAACATAACTTTAATTACACAATACAACGTTGCTTATCATAAGAAAATAATTAGTGGTATCGCCTTAAAACTGCAATATTTTTTGTAAGTTTGCAGCACACATTAATATAAATGATTATGGCAGCAACATCATTAAACCCAACTCAGCTACATCTGCTAAAGATGACCTCAGTTCGGGATAACCGAGTGTTTTATACAATATAAATGCAGCGTGAAAACG
>ERZ1034753.267-NODE-267-length-19390-cov-8.032014_pt1 | contig 19390 bp, 18 predicted proteins | sample MGYA00520702_ERZ1034753 | MGnify/ENA primary metagenome ERZ1034753 (study PRJEB33766, sample SAMN09781700) | gut metagenome | biome: gut microbiome | host: Homo sapiens | place: Madagascar | study: EMG produced TPA metagenomics assembly of the PRJNA485056 data set...
GCAACTTCACCTGGCTCCTGCAGGGTAAGTTTACAAGCATAGAGGAGCACGTACGCGATTATACCCATGGTGTGCTCATCAGTCTTGCCGACGAACCGATGGCTATCCATCTGCTGGTACGCATCATCGTGAAGGCATACGCTGCCGGACTGAAGTGTGGCAGCAAGGAGGGCACCCAGCATCAGCTCCACATGCCAACCCTGCACGGTATGCTGCTGAACAATGTGAATATCCTTCTGAACGAGGCTCCGCTGAAGGGCGATCCGGAAGATCCTGTCGCTCTCTTCAAGGAGGCGTGCAGGAACCAGGAGGAAAACATCAATGTACTGTTCAATACATTGAATGATGCCATGAAGGAACTGGCAGAGCAATAATAGAAAAGCCCCTGATGCATATCTCGCACCAGGGGCTTTTCTATTATTCTTCTGCTCCATCACCGTATTCCGTTTACGGTTACAATTCTATGGTTCTGCTGTAACCATCGTTACCTTTAACTTCAGCCTCATGTTCATTCCACCTGTATATGTATTTATATTCCGGAGGCAGGATGATGTTACCTCTCCGGTCCAAAAGACCAAACAAACATTTCTGTATTCCTATCATACATTGAGCATAATCACCTCGGAAGTTAGAGATATGCGTGTAAATGGGTTTCACGATGATGTCGTTCATCACCCTCAGTCCCCATCTGCCATCCTGCTGGAAAGGCTCAACATTCTTCAGATATTCCTTCAGTTGTCTGTCTGTCATCTTCTTCCTTGCCGTATTCGCCTTCTTCACCGTTATCATCTCATCATTCACGGCAATGATGTTCTGCACCTTCTTCACATAGGTAGGAATGATACCCTTGCCAGCTCTCAACCCAGCAAACATACTCTCCCAGTTGCGAGGCTTATCGGGCAAGCCGAACTTGCGGTAGTTACCTACGTTGTCGATGATCATGCACACCTTATCCTTGTTATCATGGTTGATACGCAACCCACGCCCCACCATCTGCAGATACTTGGCAAGCGACAGCGTAGGGCGGGCCATCTGGATAAACTCCACGTCAGGACAGTCAAACCCCTCGTCGAAGAGGTTCACGTTCACCAGACAGTCTATCTCGCTGCGCCTGAAAGCCTCCACCATCTCCTTGCGTTTCTTGGCAGGAGTCTTGCTGTCCAGTGCCACGGTTTTCATTCCGAGGGCATTGTAGCATGCGGCTATCGCCTGGGCATGCACAATGTCAATGGCATATACGATACCCTTCTTGCCGTCAGCATATTTCTTCACGCTGTCGTAAAGGCGTTGGATCGTCTGCGGAATATTCAGTTTCTCGTCCATCTCCTTGATGGCATAGTCGCCATCGCTGCCTCGTCCTTTCAGCTGGTTCACGGTCATCTGGTCGTTGGAGTACTTGCCGATTACCACATAGTCATAAGGTGCCAGATAACCACGCAGGATGAAGTCGTTGGTACAAGGAGATTTCAGCAACATCTCGAACATCCTGCCAAAGGATTTCTTGTTCATGCGGCATGGGGTGGCAGTCATGCCGAGTTTCAGAGCCTTCCTGTACCTGTCAAACAGATCCTGATAGGAGTCAGCAATGGCGTGGTGCGCCTCATCCACGACGATGAGTCCCGGCGTACATCCAGCCCCTTCCAGTTCGTCGATATGTCTGTTCAACCATTGAATAGAGAGCACTCTTATCCTTACTTTCGCTTTCATCTCCATTTCCTTCTCCCCATAGACCAGACAGAATCTGTCGAGCGTCTGCTGCATCTGTTCCACCAGTTCACGGCGGTGCGCCACAATCCACACTTCGTCCGTGTCATGGTTATCAAGAAACCATTTCACCACCGCCGCCATCACGTAGGTTTTTCCCGTACCGGTCGGCATCTGCACCATCACCGAGCTGCCAATCCTCTCCTTTTTCCCATTCTCATTATAGAATGTACTAGTAGAATCGGTGGTCAGCACGTTGATAATGTCCTCCAGCATCTTCTGCTGATAATCAAATAGCTTGATTTTCTTCATCAAAAGAAATTATTTCTTCCCAAACAGTCCCCACCCGCACAACTCCACAATCTGTGTAATCCGTGCAATCTGTGGGACTGAAGAAGAAAAAGGCAATAAGCCAACAAGATGAGCTGAGCTTTTATTCAAAGCTCACCCCATCTTATCGTATATAATTAAAATTTAAAATCTAATCCCTTTGTGTTTCTCAGATATTAGGTATTTACAGAATTTGTTTTACTTCCTCCACAGTCTTGTTCAACATGTAAGAATGGTCTTCGCTATGCGATCATCCTCCATCAAGTATTTGAACACTGCATCATAAAGTGGGTTTGCTACATATACAACCATAGTCTATCCTCCAACTATCAAAATGTAATCAGCAAACAGCGTCAATAATATATTTTTTATTTTTCCATCCAATTTTCAACAACAATACCATTAAGCCTTCCTATGTGCTTAACGTTTTCTGTAACCATAACCATATTATTTATGATAGCTGTAGTACCGATAATTATGTCAGCATCTTCAATAAGTTGACCTTTTTTACGAAGAAAAGCCTTTTGAACAGCAAATTCATTCCAAATATTTACCATTGGCAATATTGTTACATACTGGCAAAACACATGAACAGCTCTAATGTTCTCAGAAGGTCTATCGCTACACTGAGCCCCATAAAGTAATTCACCCAAAGTCATCTCAGAGATAAAGAAATGCTCTTGACCAATTTCTGAAATTTTAGCAGCCACATTTCGTTTACCCCTCATAAAATATACACAAATATTGGTATCCAACAAGTAATTCATATCATCCAAACTTGACAGGTTCTGACTTTGACATTTTACTTTCGTTGATATTTGCTATAATATCTTCTGCCGACTGTTCACCAACCCATGAACCACAGCAACGTTCTACCATTTCTTTAGTTCTATCTGCTGGCGTTTTTATTTCCTCTGCATTTGCCATCGACATGGAAAGTAAAGCAATAACCTCTATCTTATCTTCCTTACTTAACTTTTCGAGTTCATGCCAATGAGGAACCTTACTTGCGAGCCTATTACTTAAAGCAACAATATTCATAATTTTCTCCTTTTTAAACGTTCAACTTTGCCGCAAAAATACGTTTTTTTCCCGAAACCACCAAGAAAATCACAAGAAATCTGCAAGTTATCAACGAATTACCACAAAACCAGCATCATATAATCATTATGGCCATCTTTATAAGCAAGATGGTCCAAAGATAATCCTAACTCATCCCCAGGCGGTCCCATCCCGCAAAACCTGGCGCAGACCTTTGATGGTCCGCCAACCTTAGAGCGAAGCGGTTCCGAGCACCGGAGGGCGGTTACATCCCTTGCCCTTTTGGAAAGGGCGAGGGCTTGGGAGTGGGTTAAGGACCCTCCCGCTGGGGAGGGACAGGTGGGGCATCCACAGCACTATAGGGCTGTTACACAATCGCCTCTTTAATACTTTCTACGATGTAACGAACATCATCATCCGTTACCATCGGACCCGCTGGCAAGCAGACACCTACCTTGAAGATAGCCTCACTAACACCATTCACGTAAGCAGGAGCATTCTGATAAACAGGCTGCTTATGCATAGGCTTCCATACTGGTCTTGCCTCAATCTTCTTGCTCAACATGAAGACACGCAATGCCTCCACATTCTCATTCGGCTGACAATCAGTAGTAGGAGAATCCACCATGTGAATCACACCAGCTGCACCACCCACGGCAGTCTTCACCACCTCCTTATACGCATTTTCCTGACCCTGAATCTTCAGCTTAGGATCAAGCGTAATAGTGCAGAGCCAGTAGTTGGAATCATAGTCGGCATTAGGCGCCTCATGCAAGGTTACACCCTCAACATCCTTCAAGAGTTCCTTATACAACTCCTGTACATGCTTATGGTGAGCGATGTGATCCTCCAAAACAGTCATCTGACCACGACCGATACCGGCACAGACATTACTCATACGGTAGTTGTAACCGATGGCAGTATGCTGATAGTAAGGATAAGCATCACGAGCCTGGGTAGCATACCACATCACGTTGTTCTTGCTCTCGGCATCCTGGCAAATCAAGGCACCACCACCAGAAGTTGTAATCATCTTGTTACCATTGAATGACAACACGCCAAACTTACCGAATGTACCCAGCACCTGACCTTTCCATCTGGAACCGCAGCCCTCAGCAGCATCCTCCACTACAGGGATACCATACTTTTCTGAAATCGCCATGATCTTATCGCAATCATAAGGCATACCATAGAGAGCAACAGGAACAATCGCCTTAGGATACTTACCCGTCTTCTCCTTACGGTCGATAATCGCCTTCTCCAGCAACTCCGGATCCATATTCCATGAATCAGGTTCAGAATCGATGAAAACAGGAGTAGCACCAAGATAAGTAATAGGATGAGAAGAAGCACAGAAAGTAAAGCTCTGCACGCAAACCTCATCACCAGGGCCTACGCCACTAGCCAGCAAACCCAAATGAACAGCAGCAGTACCAGCGCTCAGCGCCACCACCTCACGAGACAACTCAGAGCCATCGCTATTCTTAGAAACGAAAGCCTTGAGGTCATCCTCAAAACCATTCACGTTAGGTCCCAGAGGCACCACCCAATTGGTATCAAAAGCCTCCTTCACGTATTTCTGTTCCTCACCAGTCTCGCTCATGTGAGCCAGACAAAGATAAATAGTCTTTCTTTCTTCCATTTGTATATTGTATTTAAAGTTTAATCATTAACAAATTCCCCCCACTATCACTAGGCGTCTCCAATCTGTCCCATCAAGCAACACATTATCCCCAGGCGGTCCCAGCCCGCACAACATGGCGTAAACAGATTCTTCAATTAGCAAGCTGTCCCCAGGCGGTCCCAGCCCGCAAAAACTGGCGAAGACCTTTGATGGTCCGCCAACCTTATAGCGAAGCGGTTCCGAGCACCGAGTAGGGCGGTTTTCTCCCTCGCTCCTGAGGAGAGAGGGCTGGGGTGAGAGGTGGAGCCTTCCTTAAGGGTAAGGAAGGACGGGTAGGTTTTCGAAAAAACACCTTCTTTAATGGTAAAGAAGGACGGGATGATTTTAGAACTCCCTTCTTTAAGGGTAAAGAAGTATGGGTACGTTTTCGAAAAGAACTTTTTTCTAAAGAGAGCCAGAGAATTTCGAAAACAACCTTCTTTTCCCTTTAAGAATTCCTAGGAATCCCAGATATCCTAGGAATGCCCCCACACTATTATGCATGACATCATCCGTTTCACAAAGCCCTTTGCAAAAGGCGAATTGAGAAACCTCAATAATCCCCGATAAGCAGATTCCCGATAAGAGAACCTTCTTGGTTTTAAAACCAAATCCTCCGAGCAGCAATCCTATCGGCACGAAGAGTGCAATATTCAGCAGCACTTCAATCAAGTCAGCAGGATAATCCACCCGATTCCAAATATCAAGATAGTTCCAAAATGGAATCAACTCAATATGCCGTTCCCCATGACTTGCTCTACAAATCACGGTAGAGCAAAGCACCAGGAAGTAATATTCCGCAAGCAAAGCCCCAAGCACGAACCTCTTCGCCCTACTCCCTTTCATCACCAGCATCCCAATCACGATTGCAACAGAAAGCACAAGAAAGGAAATAAGCACATACTCCACAGGAATCCGAGGATTCAGCCATTCGTAAATTTCATCCATGAAGCACTAAACTTTACCCAAGAAAACTTACGTCAATATAATAATAAAGCAAAAAAGGAGTAGTTATTTGATTTCCATCAAATAGTCGTTCTTAGCAAACATTTTACCATATTTAGGCTGCAAAAGAGCGGCATCAACCTTATTGCCCTTTACCCACTCGATGATAGCCTTAGGCAAATTCACGCCAGCCTCGTAGCTAAATGGGAAGCCACCACCAAAACGTGGATTCAGCTCCAATACGCAATACTCGCCCTTTTCGTTCTGCATCACATCAACATCAAGATTACCTATATGCTTCAATGCCGAGCCAATCTTCTTGCCAATTTCACGTACTTCAGGTAAATCCAAAGTAATAGCCTTATCAGTCTCGCCAGCTCGCATCGCAAGTTTCTGCTTCACACTGACAGCAACATTGTTACCCTCCAAGTCATTCATGATATCCAGTCCGAACTCCTTACCAGTCAATTTTTCCTGAATCATGATGTACTCATCACCTACAGAAGCTGTTGCCAAGATTGTCTTCTTGATCTTCTTCATCAACAGATGATAGTAGATATCCAATTCTTCCATATCGGCGATAGATTCCAAACCAATTGAGCCAGATCCCCAGCGAGGTTTCATAAACAATGGGAAATGTAATTCGCCAGTTTCCAATGCCTTCTTGGCATCTGACAATCTAACAAATGTCTTAGGAGACTTAAGTCCCAAAGATTCCACCCATTGTGCAGTCTTATATTTATCAAATGCAATGTCGATAACAGAAAGGTCGCTTACAATAAGCTTAACACCTATCTCCTCAAAACGAGCCTTGTTTTCTGCAAGTATTGGTAGCTCCAAGTCGTTAAGAGACAACAAAGCATCAATCTTCTGCTCTTTACAAATATCCAAAGTAAGAGCAACATACTTAGGGTCATAAACAGCAGGAACTTGGATCTTGACATCCGCAACTTGTAATGCAGGAGCAGATAATTGCATATCGGTAGCAACAACCTTATCGCCTGCTTCCATATTCTCCTTGAAATATTTCAAAAGATATGTGCGTCTTCCCGCACAAGTAAATAGAATATTCATACTTATTTAATATTTATATACAGTTAATATATCATCGATATTTTGTCTCCTTCGAGCCTCAACAAATTCACCATTTTTCTCCATAAGTATTGGCTCTAAGAAATTTATAAATGTAGGTGTTAAACAGATTGTATAAGCACCAACTCCTCTAAACTGAATAAAGTCACCAGCTTCTACAATTGGCATTTTTACATCTTTCAACATAACATCTTTTTCCATACATGTTGACCCAACCACATCACAAATACAAGTATCAGCATTTGGAACAGCTTTAAATACAACATGAGGCAAGTTATTAGCATGCATAGTAGGTTTTATATCAAAAACAGTACCATCAACCATTACAAAATTAACCTTACCTACTTTTTTATTCTGATAAACCTTAGTATAGTAAGAAAACACATTGGATACAACAGAAGAACCTGGCTCAATAACAATATAAGGTTTATGCTGCATAAACCATGCACTCTTTTGAATTTCGTCTATCACACAATTTGCATAATCTTCATACTTTGGTCTTCCAGTCAAATCCATTCCTTCTGGGGCTGCACCAAAATAACCACCGCCAATATCAAAATACTCTAAATCATTCAATTGATATTTCTCACATACAGCCAACATGTGCTGGGTTATTATCTTATAGTTTAAAACAGCTCTATCTGAGGTTGAAGTATGTCCATGCAAAGAGATGATCTTGATACCAGCCTTGCAAAGGCGATTGATATTTTTCTCAACTATATTATCAGGGAAGCCAAATCGACCAAAGCGCAAGCCACACTGTATAGTACTATTACCATTCTCATCAGTAAGATTGATATTAATACGCATTCCAACCCTTACGTTCTGCAAAGGGTTTTGCTGCTTATATCTGCACACAAAATCTACTTCATATTCACTATCTAAGTTGATAATTGCACCATGTTCAAGGGCTTTTTTCAAAATATGAGACCTTTTAATAGGACCGTTAAAGATTACGTTAGTAAATCCAATCTTACGAGCCAGCTCATATTCCATTTCACTAACCACCTCTGCGAAGCACCCTTCATCAAGTGCTATTTTACACAAAGCAGGTACATAATTAGTTTTGAAGGAATAACCAGCAATAACCTTTTCATATCGTTTTCTGAAAGCATTGAGAAAACTATTTAGATTAAATCGATACTTATCAGAATCCATTATATAAAAAGGAGAACCATATTTTTCATCTAAATTCCTCAACAAGTTATAATTAATTTGTTCCATTGAAATCTTCCATAGTGGCATCATTATCCGAGTTAATATCCTCCCGGAACAACACCTTCTTTATTGTTATAAATATTACCTTTAAATCTGTCAGCAAAGAGAGATGATCCACATACCAGACATCTAGTTTAAATTTTTCTGTCCAGCTGATTTGGTTACGTCCATGACATTGAGCCCATCCAGAGATACCAGGACGTACATTATGTCTTCTCATCTGCTCCTTACTATATAATGGCAAATACTGCACAAGTAATGGTCTAGGACCAATTAATGCCATATCCCCCTTCAACACATTAATTAACTGTGGCAGCTCATCTATCGAAGTAGAACGGACAAATTTACCAACCTTAGTCAATCTAGCTACATCAGGTAAAAGATTGCCATTAGCATCTCTTTCGTCAGTCATTGTCTTGAACTTAATGACCTTGAATATTTTCCCATCCTTACCAGGACGCTCTTGAAAGAAGAAAGCTCCAGCACCCTTATTTGCAAAATGCAACCAGATAGTTACAACTATCAAGATTGGGCTAATGCATATCAATGCGATTAAAGAAATCCAGAAATCAAAGAATCGCTTAAAAAAATGTGCGTACATACCTTTCACTTCATTAAATTAATAAATGTTTTCTCTAATACTTCAGCTACCTGTGCCGATAATTTTGCCTTATCATATACTTCTACTGATAAACGGCGTGCATTTCTTCCCCACTCTTCCAATAATTCTTTTTTATCTTTGTATTCTAACAGTTTGTCAGCCAATTCTGATGGTTTTTCCACATTCACATAGAATCCACAATTCTGCTGTTCCACCATATCCTTTGTCCAACCAGCTGAATTCACAATTATAGGCTTACCTGCCGATAACGAGTCAAAAAGTTTATTGGGAGAGTTTGTTGCAAGAATTGGAAGATTCTTGAACGACGTTATACTTGCATCGCAGCAATTAGTCACCTCAGCAACCACTCCTACAGGATGATTACCAAGGAATTGAACATTGTTCAAATTATGTTCCTTACAAAATTCTTTCAACTTTGGTTCCATAGCACCCTCGCCCATGAAGATGAAATTAATACTCTTGTCGCCTCTATTCTTCAAATCAAGAGCTGCATTTACAATATATTCCAAACCATTGGCAACAGCCAACATACCAAAATGAATCACATTAAACTTATTCAAGTCTACGCCAAAACGCTTCACAATCTCCATATCTACCTCATGTGGATGGAAAATGTCTGGCTTCGACATATTTGGTATCATGCTGGTTTTCTCAACAGGAGTTCCAGCCTTAACAACACCCTCCTGCATACCTGGGCTTAAAGCCACTACATGTTCTGAACACTTATAGATACGTTTTTCAAACTTTCTCAAAGCCCAAATCAGCAATGGATTCTTAACAGCTCCAACCTGAATAGGGAACTCTGGCCATAAATCGCGCACTTCAAATACATATCTCCAATCCTTTAATGCACGAAGTGCCAAAGCTACGGCACCAATTGTCAAAGGAGTAGAAGTAGCATAAACCAAATCAACATTCTTCTCTTTCTTTGCTACAGATATAGACTGAAAGATAAACTTCACAAACGACCATACTTTCTGTATTTTCGTCTGCGAGTTATTATATAAGTTATTTACATATATCACATCTATACCATCACGGTTAAAACGGCCAGGAGCGTGTTTCGATTCACTGTTTCCTGTTATTACAGTCACATGATGTCCTCTTCTAACAAGTTCTTTCGAAATCCAATAAGAACGTGTTGCACCTGGCTCCTGAGGAGTTACAAAATACTGATGAATGTAGAGAATATTCATAAAATTTAGCTATTAAAAACCTTTTTAAAAAAAACAAGACATACTTTTTCAAATAGTTTTCTAAATAAACATCAAATAGTTACACGAATAACCCAATAAGATATTCCAGCTTGTTTATTAAGAAAACCAAATAGGTTACATTAACTTTATTCTTTTGTAGTAAACTTAACACCAAGACTACGTAGAAAGCTCTTTAATCTTTTTCGAGTTTTTTGAGACAATACATGTTGTAAGGCATCAATTAAGTCTATCTTTATCTCCATAGTCAAGGGGATTACATCCCTATAAATTTTAATTTCTGGATATTGTTTTTTAACGTAACTCAACGATTTGCGAATCCACTTTCCCTTGATTACACCATGAACAAATGGAATTACAAAGCGATTAACTGAAACAACATCAGGAAATAATTCATTTTTTGCTCTTGCAGTTTCAGTAATTAGCTGATTTTCTATATCCCAAGCACTAAGTTCTCCTGTTCCTAATAATTGCAGAAGGTAATCCTTTCGAAAAATTCCAATTTGAAGATTGATTGCATATGGTGTTTGGCGATTCACTCTACTTAAATATGGTAAATCTTTGACTATAATTTTCGAAGGTAGCGGATTTAAACGACAGAATCGCATATTATAAGCATCCATATAATCAAGAATGGACTCAATTTCATTATTGTCAACATTTCCACTTATAATCAGATCATCACACATAAGCAAAATGTACTTAGTGCGAATCAGCGGCATTGCGTCTATAGTGCGCTCTATCCACGTATCATTTTGCTTATGATTACATATACAGGTTAATCCTTCATAAGAACGGCTATTCGTTGTGAGGATAAATTCATACGGGCAATCTCGCCAATAATTCCGATAACCTTTAAGAAAGACTTCAAATACATCAGAATAAGAATCTGGAGAGCTTACATATATAGATAATCTTTTGCCCATTACTTAACTTTTTCTATATATTCTTTCAAACTCATCAAGTTTTTATCCTTTTCTGAGATAATAAGATTCTCGATGCCACCGATCTTCTCAAATGGCCAATCTATACCCATATCAGGATCATTATACATGATGCCAGCATCTCCTTCACCATAGAATACTTCACCACACTTGTAACTAACGACAGAATCCTCAAGAACAAGATAACCATGACCAAAGAATTGTGGTACATAAAGAGTCTTCTGGTTCTCACCAGTCAAATCAAATCCTTGCCACTTTCCAAATGTTGGCGAATCTGGTCGAAGATCGATAATCACGTCATATACATGTCCACTAATACAACGTACAAGCTTAGCTTGCTGCTTTACAAGCTGGAAATGCATAGCACGAATCACGCCTTTTTTACTGATTGTATAGAAAACCTCCTTCAGCTCATGGTTGATGCCATTCTGCTTAAAAGTATCTATATTGTAATCCTTGACAAAGCCTCCACGCTCGTCTGTAGCATAGAAAGGAGTGATTTCGTATGCTCCTTTCATTTCAAGCTCTTTGAATTCAAATTTCTGTATCATATCTTTTAAAGGCTTTTAAGCCACTCTATTGTTTTATTTATACCATTATCAAAATCTGTAGATACATACTCACCGACAGCATCTACAAGATCATCATTACAGAACATATCCATAGAATACTTAATTCCATCATCTGGACGAATTCCAATACCTATTTTATCAGCATATCCAGCTAACTCTCCTATACGAAGGAGGTATTCCTTCAATTGACGAGGTGAACCAGAACCAATGTAATAGAATGCTTTATTGGTCTCTTTTTCTCCAAGTCGATACACTGCCTCAATTAAATCATCAACATAAATGAAATCATAAGGTTGAAGCGCAGGACCAAAAGTAGCCTCATTTCCAGTCATTAATTCACCTAGAGTATAACTTACGAGATTACCCGTCTTATTACCTACTCCATAGATATTAGAGAACTGCATCCATACAAATTGCTGCCCGATGTTCTTACAATAATCTTCCAAGATGAGACGACATGCATGCTTTGCGACACCATACATCATACCTCCTGATGTTTTCTCTAAATTAGGAAGACTAAATGTAGCATTCTCAGCAACAGTACCAGCACAGAGATACTTCTTTACATTTAACTTTTTACTGATATCGGCACAATCTATTGCCATTTGAATATTGGCAAGCTGAACGGAAGGATTTGCCTTGTCAGCTCCATTCACACCTTTCCAGGCAAGATGATAAAATGCATCATACTCTTCAACTGGGAGTTTCTCGACAAGGGAAGCATCCACACAGGATTCAATTTTAGTAATGAGTTCACTCTCAGGAAGACGTTCTCCTTGGAACGTTATATCTACGGCAACAACCTTGATACCATTCGCAACCAACTTTTTGATGAGCGAACTACCAATAAAGCCATTACCACCTGTTACAATTACATTCTTCATATCATTAAACATTTAAGAATTCCGAAATCTGCTTATCCATGCAAGCACGAACATCGCCTCCTTCAAGCCAAATCTTGCTCCACTCTACAATCTTTTCCATTGCTTCATCAAGATTCCAACGAGGAGACCAACCAAAGGTTGCCTTCAATTTAGAACAATCCAACTTTAGGAAGTTTGCTTCATGAGGTCCACCATCATATTTATTCACCCACTTCATACCTTCTCCCCATTTGCAGACGAAAAGGTCCACTAGAGCTCCAGTCTGGAAGCAATCAACGTCATCAGGACCTACATTATAATAGTCGGCATACTTTTTATCATCATACTGTTTCATGGCAATCACAAGATAAGCATATAGTGGCTCCAAAACATGCTGATAAGGACGAGTAGAATAAGGATTTCTAACTACGATATCCTCATGCTTTTCTGCAGCACGAATACAGTCAGGGATAATGCGGTCATTTGCAAAATCACCACCACCAATCACATTACCGGCTCTAGCAGTTGAAATCGGGATGATAGGAAGCCCATTGTTATCAGTAAAGAACGAACGCTTATATGAATGAGTGACAAGCTCTGAGCATGATTTTGAATTAGAGTAAGGATCATAGCCATCTAACTCTTCATTCTCACGATATCCCCAGTTCCACTCTTTATTGAGATATACTTTGTCAGTTGTTACATTAAGGAACGACTTCACGCAGTTGGTCTGACGTACACACTCCAAAATATTAACCGTACCCATGACATTTGTTTCATAAGTATAAGCAGGATCCTTATAGGAATCACGAACTATAGGTTGTGCCGCGAGATGAAGAACAATCTCAGGCTGAGCTTCATCAAAGGCCTTTTTAAGTGCAGCCATATCACGAATATCACCAATAACAGAATGTACATCACCCTCAATATTAGCAATTTTAAAGAGAGACGGTTCTGTTGGTGCTTCTAAAGAATAACCAGTTACAATAGCCCCGGCATTTGCAAGTATCTTGCACATCCAGGAACCTTTAAAACCCGTATGTCCCGTAAGGAATACTCGTTTTCCTTTATAGAAATCAAATATATTTTCCATTCTTATTAATTATATTCATTACTTTGCATAATCTGGAATCTCTGGAATGCTACGATCCCAACGTTTCCAAGGAGCTTTATCTTCTGCAAGAAGTTTCTCAAGAAGAGACTTCTCACGGATATTGTCCATACACTGCCAGAAACCAGTATGAACGTATGACATCAATTGACCTTGTTCTGCCAGCTTGACCAAAGCAGTCTTTTCAAAGACACAAGAGTCTCCACCTTCCAACAAATCAAAAACTTCTGGTTCAAGAACCATATAGCCAGCATTGATAGGAGAACCATCTAATGCACTCTTTTCACGGAATGCACGGACAGCCTGATCTTTGGTAATATCAAGAATTCCCTTGTCTTGCGCCATTTTGACAGCTGTAAGAGTTGCAAGTTTCCCATGACTCTTGTGGAAATCTATAAGTTTATCTATTTCAACATCACATACGCCATCACCATAAGTCATGAGGAACGTTTCATTTCCTACATATTTTTGAATCCGCTTGATACGTCCACCAGTCATTGTATTATAACCAGTATCTACAACCGTGACCTTCCAAGGTTCCATATTGGTTTGATGCACTGTCATTTCGTTCTTACCATTACGATAATCAAAAGTAACGTCAGAATTATGCAAGAAGTAATTGGCAAACCAATCTTTGATATATTCCTGCTTATATCCTGCACAGATGATAAACTCTGTATGCCCATAATAAGCATACTCCTTCATAATATGCCAAAGGATAGGCATACCACCAATCTCTATCATTGGCTTTGGTTTAAACTGAGATTCCTCAGAAATGCGGGAGCCGAAGCCACCTGCTAACAAAACTACTTTCATAAGCATTTAATTATAAATACCATTTTTTATAAAATGTAATAAATGACTTTCTAGTGATATCTTTTTGCTTGTTGCCCAACGTTGAAGTACTACCATCTTCTTTGTGCCTAATTTTAACATTTGGAACAAAAAAAGTTGCCTCTCCATGAAAGCGCGCATTCATAGCTAAATTCTCTTCCTCTGTAAACAGAAATACATTCTCATCATAAAGGGGAACTAACTTTTCTAAAATCTGCTTGGGTAAAACAACAAATGCACCATGTGCAGAATAGATTCTATTACCAACTAAATATCTAAAAAAGGACAAGAAGAAGATTCTAAAAATTTTATTTAAGGCACAAAAGAACATTATATACGTCCAATTATTCCTCATAAAACACTTATATTTTATAGAATCAATTAAACTGATATGAAACGGCATATGAGGATTCTGTTGCTTACCAGAGAGTGTATGTATAGACGGAGCATAAATACCCTCTTTAAGACCACAGAAAGCTGATAAATCCATTTTTTCGATACAAATGTCAGCATTTGAAATTACAAGATATTTAAAATCATAATGAGTTAAAGCATAATCTACACCTCTATTGTTACCAGTTCCATATCCCTTATTGGGCACTGATAGAAAATCGGCATTATTAGCTTCTGCAATATTTTTAAATTCGCATTCAGACTCCTTATCATAAAAGCTATTCACAACTATAACCTTGGAATTCGCTAAATTATAAGAATCAAAGAAATCTTTAAGATCTTTAGTATTTCTATATACTAAAACAATAAATATAAAATCGTATTTCATGATTTTGTTTTTAAAATAATATTCCAAGACAAAAAAGAAAGTAAACCTTGAAAAAAGGATACTAACAAATAAACCCAGGCAAATCCTGCTAATGATTTAGTAAAATGAAAGCCTATAATCAACATGCATAAACAGACAAACATAATCAGAGTGTTAAACGGAATCTTTGATGCTGCATCATTAGGATTTCTATATAAATAATATAATGCTTGCGGAATGACTGAAAGACATATTATTTTAGAACAGCCTGCTGCTGGCAAATATTTATCAGCAAAAAAGAAACAGATCAACCAATCTTGAACAAAAAATAATAATGCAGTAATCGGCAATGAAATAAATATATATATTACAGCAAGTTTACGAACTAAAATCCTTGACTCCTCTATTTTATTTTCTGCTACCTGCTTAGTTACTCGAGGTAATAAGATTAACCCCAAAAATGAAAAAAGGGGAGTTACCATCGTTACTAAAGAGACGCCCACACTATAAAATGAAGCAGTTTCTAAATCGACAACTCTACCTATATAAATTACAGGAAAAGCAGAATATATAAATAAGAAAATATCTCCCCCTAATCTTGGAAATGAATAGATAGAAATTTCTTTTAATTTACTTTTTACAAGAGTAATACTAGGGCTATATTTTTTTAAATATCGAATATTATTTATTAATTCATATAAAACAAAAGCAATAGATGCTGCACCTAAAATTAGAGTCCAAGCCAAGAAAATATTTTCAACAGACCGTAAACTAAAAAGAAATGGTAACAACATGAGACTTTGCAAAAAGAATTGGCTTAAGTTAAAAGCCTTAAATCTTCCCACTCCTCTATAAAAAGAATACAAGCTAGTACTTATAGCTACAACAAAAGAATATAAGAATACAACTATATAGAATGACAAAGAATCAACTCCTAGAATAATATCCCATAAATTATTATATAGAAGCAAATACAAAATGAGACTTAAAGAAACTATAAAGAACATGTAATAAAAGAATGCCCATATATAGCCCACTGTTTGATAACCATTCTTTTGCGATAAGGATATTGCTAAATATCTTGGAATAGATATTCCTAATCCACCTAGCAACATAAAAGATAACACAGAAGAACTGCGTTTTACTATATTGAATAACCCGAAATCATGGACAGATAAAATATTACTTAACACTTTATTGGTTATCAGCAAAACTAACATTACTGAAACTTGCCCCAATAAAGTCCAAATAATATCTTTCCCGAAATCTGATTTGATTTTTTGTTTGACTTGAAATATTACTGGCATTTATTTTTCGCGGTTGAGAGTTTTACAACAAACATAAAAAGAACTAACATAGCTATGTAGGTCATATATACAAATACGGAAGTAACAAAGCTCCAGAAAATAAAGAAATATACACCTGCTAATATCATAGTATTAAATACATAGTTGTTTTTCAGTCTTACATTTTTATAGATCTTTTGCGATATAAAACCAAAAATAAAATAAAACAATATTGAACCAAAAATACCAAAGTCATCTATTACTAATCTAAAAACAGAGTAAACATTAGTTTCACTTCCGTCAATAGCTATTGTTGTCAAATCTTGATATAATCCTTGTTCTCTATGCATAATACCTAAATAATTAGTTATACCAAAAAACATTTTTCCTCCTAAAGTATATTCAGAGTCAAAGAAAGACTGCTTGGAAAACCAAGCATCAAACGCAGGCAAATGACCAAAAGCATAAGAAATAAACTTTTGGGCAACAACATAGAATGTGTCTAAATCAAATATACCAATACGAAACATCATTGACAATGCCAAAATAGAAACCAAAGCAAAGCCACCCATTATAAACAATAAAATTTTTTTAATGTTAATACGAATTTTTCTGTTTATAAGCAAAGAACACAATATATATCCAGTAAACCACAAAAAGGTAGTTGTAATAATTCCCATTTTCACTCCTTGAGTTAAGCCACCGAATAATTGAGGTAATACCGTTGAAATTGCCAGATATTTATCTTTACGTTTATTAAATGCCGAATAATAAAATCCTCCTAGTAATGGACAGAGAGAAGAAAAAATATTCAAAATTTGATCTACAAATGAGCTTTCAATATCGTCAGCATAACGACTTGTGGATAATCCATTATTCAGCTCAAGCAATTGATTTAAATTAAATATACTTTCTATACTATAGCCATTAGAAACTATTATTCTAATAGGATACAAGAAACCCAAAATAATGCATAGCACCAAAATCTTACTAGCTTTTTTCTGACAAAAATATATCTTAGAAGAAGAAGATAATCTTTCTATGCTCCTATTCTGTGCCAAAAAAGCTCCTAAAAAAATAAAGGCCAAAGTAATCAATATATAAATTATACCTTTATAATTAAAAATCAGGAATCCTGCCCCACCTAAGACCATAACTATAATTTGGAATAACCAAAATATAATCATAACTTTTGCAGGACAAAAATTATGTAAATAAGAATTAGCAAAATATAAAATGATACCTGCAATTATTGTTATTAGAAAAATCATAAATATAAGTTTACTATTGTATAATATTAGCTATACACTTTTCCAGAGAATCTACCCAATAAGGAACCTTTACACCAAAGGTCTCCTTGATGGTTCGCTTATCCAATACGGAATAAGCAGGACGAGTTACAGGAGAAGGATACTCCGAGCTATAACATGGTTGAATATCGCATTCCGTATGACCGGCGATTCTTGCAATCATCTGGGTGAAATCATACCAGGAGCAGACACCCTCGTTTGAGAAATGATATACTCCAACATATTCATCCTTGCTCTGGGCTGCCTTTACCTTATCCAATATGGTGATGATGGCATTAGCCAAATCAAGTGCGTACGTAGGAGTACCACACTGGTCGAAGACAACCTTCAACTGTGGCTTGGTTGCCGTCAAGTTGAGCATCGTCTTGCAGAAGTTCTTGCCAAACTCAGAATACAGCCAAGCCGTACGGATAATCACATAATCGCAGCCAATAGCCATAATTTTCTGCTCACCATGAAGTTTCGTTGTTCCATATACGCCAGTAGGAGTTCCCTTCTGGTCAGGATTACATGGCACATTATAAGGTTCCTTACCAAAGACATAATCAGTAGAGATCTGGATGAGCAGACCATCAACCTCCTTCATCGCCTTAGCCAGATTCTCAGGAGCCTCCGCATTGAGCTTTTCTGCCAATGCAGCCAGTTTCTCATCCGTCTCGCAGGCATCCACATTGGTCCATGCCGCACAATTCACGATGGCTTTCACATCATTCTCCTTCACCATCTTACGGATGGCATCCATATCGGTGATGTCAAGGAAAGTCGTTTCCAAACCTTCCACCTGATTGACATCAGTGAAGATATAATGATCTGTTGTATTTTGGCTAACGATACGCATCTCGTTACCGAGCTGGCCGTTAGCACCTGTTACTAGTATGTTCATATTTTACTAAAAGAGAGATAGATGAGTTTGAGAACAGAGCGAAAAGTAGCTCATAAAAAATGCTCTTATTCTCTCCCTCACCTATCTTATATTTTAATATTCTAAATTCTTCTTTAATGTTCCATCTGCTTCATCAAGGATTGAAAGCAGATACTTGCCATATTCATTCTTCAACATAGGTTGTGCATTCTCTCTCAACTGTTCTGCAGTAATCCAACCTTGGCGGTATGCAATTCCTTCCAGACAAGCCACCTTCAAGCCCTGTCGCTTCTCCAAAACTTCAATAAAGGTAGATGCCTCTGAAAGGGAATCATGAGTTCCGGTATCAAGCCAGGCAAATCCTCTTGCCATAGTCTGTACCTTCAGTTCCTTATCCTTCAAGAACTCCTGGTTCACAGTTGTGATTTCCAACTCTCCACGAGCAGAAGGCTTGATATGTTTGGCTACCTCTACTACCTTATTAGGATAGAAGTACAAGCCTACCACTGCATAGTTGCTCTTTGGATGTTCTGGTTTCTCCTCAATGCTCAAGCAATTGCCTTGCTCATCAAACTCAGCAACACCATAACGCTCTGGATCGCAGACACGATAACCGAAAACGGTTGCCTTGTTGTTCTGCTCTGCATCTACTACTGCCTGATGCAGCATCTGGTTCAATCCTGCACCATAGAAGATATTGTCGCCCAATACGAGACAAGCAGAATCATTACCAATGAACTTCTCACCGATAATGAAGGCTTGGGCTAAACCATCTGGTGATGGCTGCTCGGCATATTCGAACTTGACGCCGAACTGGCTTCCATCGCCTAAGAGGCGTTTGAAACCTGGCAAGTCGAAAGGTGTTGAAATAATCAAAATCTCACGAATACCTGCCAACATCAAAACCGAGATAGGATAATATATCATCGGTTTATCAAAGATAGGAATCAGCTGCTTGCTGATGCCTTTGGTGATTGGGTACAAGCGTGTTCCGCTACCACCTGCTAATACTATTCCTT
>ERZ1034753.269-NODE-269-length-19279-cov-10.655379_pt1 | contig 19279 bp, 11 predicted proteins | sample MGYA00520702_ERZ1034753 | MGnify/ENA primary metagenome ERZ1034753 (study PRJEB33766, sample SAMN09781700) | gut metagenome | biome: gut microbiome | host: Homo sapiens | place: Madagascar | study: EMG produced TPA metagenomics assembly of the PRJNA485056 data...
TTAGGATACAAGATTCTCAATCTTGGCATAGGGGTTCGATTCCCCTATCCACTACTTAAAAAGCAGACTTCAAATCGAAGCCTGCTTTTTTTGTGCACGCTCGGCATGAGCATTGTCTAACGGGTGCAAGTCCCAGATCCCTAATAAAAAACCTAACTTCTCAAAAAACTTTATATTCCCTACTTGCAAAATTTGTATTATACATCATAATAATGTATTTTTGCATCCTAAACAAATCAACCTAATGTCTCTCACACCCGAACAATTAGCCAAGATACAGCAAAAGGAGTCCACTCTTCCAGATGCTTTGCGCCGCGATGCTCTCACCAATTACCGCGAGGGCTATTTCTTTGTAACCATCAACACTCGAGGCTATGCCCCCATCCTAAGCTATATATCTGGACGTGTAGATGCCAATGATGGAGCCGAGGATGAACCACGCTGTGTGTATACGGAACTGGGGAAGAGGGTGATGGAATGCTGGCGCAACATCCCCAATTTCTATCCTTATGCCGAGGCCATTGATTGTGAGGCTATGCCCGATCATTTTCATGGCCTTATTCATATAAGGCCTGGTGGCAAGCCGCACTTGGGCCAGATGATACGTGGGTTTATGATAGGAGGCACCCATGCCTATTGGGACACGCTGGGTATAGATTGGCGCCCGCAGTCAGGTGTTATAACACGCGATTATAGAGATCGTGACCACACCCGTTCCTTCCGCGGTCCCGCCCTCTTTGTTCGTGGCTACAACGATGTAGAAGCCATAACCATTGAGCAGGTAGAAACCAAGCGTCGTTACATCCGCGAGCAGGCGCGTCGCGCCCTTATCAAGGGCTCCATGCCCGATTGTTTCCGTATCCACCGCAACTGCAATTCGCATGGCTGGACCATGGATGCCTTACGTCGTGCCTTCCTTGCCGACCGCTACCTTGCCCTTGATTCTCGTCGTATCGAATCCACCTTGCTTGCCATCCTTCCCCGTATTCAGATGCTCTCTGGTTCCACTAACCTTGCGCAAAGCCCCAACCAATCTGACAGCGCCCCCAATATCAAGCCCGTTCTCTCTTTCATCGGTATGCGCACCATATTGGCAGCACCATGCAAGCTGCCCCTTATCTGTCATCGCAGCGACGCAATGCTCTTTGATGTGCAGCGTGATATTGTGTTGCAAGCGGCACGCAAGGGAGCTGTCATCGTCTCGGCATTTATAAGTCCTAAGGAACGTGAAATAAAAAAGCAGCTGCTCATAGAGCAACTGCCTGTTATAGAGGTTGTGGACAACGGTTTTGCCGACCGTTATAAGCCCACCGGCAAAAGCTTCTACGCCTGTGCCGAAAATCGTCTTGTGCAGATATCACCTTGGACCTACGCCTACAGCAAAGACATCAAGGTGACACGCGAAATGTGTCTTGTGATGAACCAACTTGTGCGCATAATCACCAATAAGGACGACCATTGGTGGAAGAAATAATTATCTTTCGTCCTTATAATGTTCTTTCACACGACAGTTATTCCTTGTCGTCCTTGCTTGCCATATTGCCTTGCACGTCCCTATATATGCCGTCCACAATCGAGTCGGCAAGCGAAATGTTAGGCACAAGAATATCTTCGCACTTAAGCGAGCGTGCTACAAGCAGGAATATCTCTGCAGCAGGAATGATAACGTCAGCTCTATCGTCCTTTAGTTTAAATTGCTCCATACGCTCTTCGAGCGAGAGAGGCGCCAGCTCGGCATACAGTTGCTTAAGCGTAGCCACTGGCAATGAGCGCGAGTCGCCTTTTATCTTGGCAAGTCGGAACAGACGGTTGATGTTGCCACCCGAACCAATAATCTTAGTACCCGGAAATTCCTCGGCATACTTCTCCAGCATTCTGCACATAGCATTTCTTTCCTCAGGTGTAACAGCCCCAGCAAGCATACGCAGCGTTCCGATATTGAACGAGTGGCTCTCGGCAAGCACACCATCGTGCAAAAGAGATATCTCCGTAGAGCCACCACCCACGTCTACATAAGCAAAGTTGCCCACTCCGCTCTCCGTGTTTTCCACAAGATTGTTGCATAGAAGTTGTGCTTCCTCGGCACCCGGGATAATCTCCAGCTTTATGCCTGTTTCCTTCTCAATGTGTCGCATCACTTTCTTTCCGTTCTCGGCATCGCGCATGGCCGATGTGGCACAAGCACGGAAGTGCTCCACATTATATAATAGCATAAACTGACGAAAGCCCTTCATCATGTGCATCATCATACGTTGGCGTTCTTTCGAAATCTTGCCAAGTGCAAACACATCCTTGCCCAAACGCAAGGGAATACGTACAAACAGCAGTTTCTTAATGCGCGATGCAGCCGGAGCATTATCGTCAAAACTCTTTATCAGCAATCGGGCTCCGTTAGAGCCAATATCAATAGCGGCTATGTTCATAGTTGTTATACGCTTTATGTAACTCTTCTTGCGAGCGGAACGGTTCTTCACCTTCCTTCACCTTCTGTATATCATTAGTTCCACATCCATCCACAATACGTCCATTGGTTGTATCGTGCAGACCGAAGTCTACCGTGCGCATCAGGTCCTTCTTCATATCCTCGTCGTACACAGGTGTAAGCACCTCAATACGATTTACCAAGTTGCGAGGCATCCAGTCGGCCGAACCGATGAAATAGCGCGGTTTGTCGTTGTTGCAGAATATCAGTATGCGCGAGTGTTCCAGATATCTGTCTATAATACCCACGATATGGATGTTCTCGCTAACCCCCTCAATGCCGGGCACAAGCGAGCAGTTGCCGCGTACCAATGCGTCTATGCGCACGCCGGCACGCGATGCCGCATACATTTTATTCACAACATCCTGGTCGGTAATATGGTTAATCTTAATTTTTACCCAAGCTGGCTTACCCATTTGAGCGTTCTTTATCTCCGTATCAAACAGGCGCAGAATGCGTGTCTTCATTGAGTTTGGCGACACAAGCAGTTCCTTGAATCGCATAGGCGAGAACGGTCGGTCGATAAAGTCGAATACCTTAGCCACCTCCGACACAATGCCCTGTCGAGCCGTCATCATCAGATAGTCGGTATACACACGTGCGTTGCCCTCATGAAAGTTGCCCGTACCCACACAAGCCAGGTCGCCCTTGGTGGTCTTGATATACAGCAGCTTTGAGTGTATCTTCAACCCCTCAACGCCAAAGATAACGTTTACGCCCTCTTCCTGCATGCGCTTACTCCATTTTATGTTGCTCTCCTCGTCGAAACGTGCCATAAGTTCCACCACAGCCGTAACCTTCTTGCCGTTGCGTGCAGCACATATTAGGGCCTTAACCACCTTCGAGTCCTTGGCAAGTCGATACAATGTAGTCTTAATCTCCTTTACGCTTGGACGCAGAGCGGCCTCGCGCAACAATCGTATGTAAGCGTCGAACGAGTGGTAAGGCACATGTATAAAACGGTCTTTCTTGCGTATCTGGTCGAGTATCGACTCCTCGGCAAGAAACTCCGGTTTCATTACTGGCTGCCATTTTTCAAATTTCAGCTCCGAGTGACCACAATCGGGAAACGACATCAAGTCCCTATGGTTCTGGTATCTGCCACCTGCAAGCGATGTGTCGAGCTCGCGAACATTCAGTCGGTCGAACACACGCTTCTGCATATCTCTGGGCATGTCCTTGTCGTAAATTACGCGTATGGGTTCGCCACGCTTACGTGAGTTCACGCCCAGGGCAATCTTCTCCATAGCGCCATAATCCGAGTCGTTGTCCACCTCCATCTCGGCATCCTTAGTAAACTTAAACGAGTAGGCCTCGTAAGTAGACGGCTTTGTGCCGATAAAGATAAGTGGCAGACAGAAGCGGATAACATCGTCAAGGTACATAATATTATCGAATCCATCCGACTGTGGAATGCGTATAAATCGGCCGTACACACGATCTGGCACTTTGATGATGGCATATTTCACCTTATGGTCACCATCAGTATGCGTCTTCTTAACAACAAGGTATATGCGGTTGTCCTCCAATGTGTTGAGGTCGTCTATTGCGTTAAGCCAGATAGGATTGGTCGAGCCATTCAGTTTGTCGTAATAAAGACGCTTCAGAAACTCTTTCTGCTCGTCGTTCAGTTGCGACTCCTTAAGCAGGCGTATATGATGCTCTTCAAGTTGGGCGAACACCTCCTTTATAGCCTTTGTGTATTCTGAAGAATAATCCTCGTTAAGTCTGTTTACCGTCTTCAACGTTTTCTTTATGGCTTTTCGGTTGCGTTCCGACAGGTTATCATTGTCTACCAGACGGTTGAGAGATGCCACACGCACGCGGAAGAACTCGTCGAGATTGTTGCTGTAAATGCCAAGAAACGACAGACGCTCAAGTAATGGAACGTTTGTCTTCTCTGCCTCTTGCAGAATGCGATGGTTGAAGTACATCCAACTAACGTCGCGTTCGGTATATGTTGATTGCTTTGCCATGATTAAAAAATAATATTTTACTCGCTCAATACCAATGTGTCGCTCTCTATCGTGATATGCAGCATCTTGCGAAACTTCTTTTCCTCGCCCTTAGGCACGATAATCGACATAAGATTGTCGCAGTCGGAGAACGTTGTGCGTGCAATATGCTCGGGTATACCAAGGAATGACACCTTCTTAAGCCTATCGCAACTGGCGAAGGCATATGGGTCAATGGTCTTTACAGAAGCGGGTATTGTTACTTCCTCAAGAGCATCGCAGTCGGAGAAAGCGTCGCGACCTATGCGTTCCAAGCCTTCTGGCAACTGCACCTTCTTAAGCTTAGAGCGTCGGCTGAAAGCAAGACTACCTATGGCTGTAACTGTCTTTGGGATAATTATCATAGTAGCATCGGTAAGGCAAGATATAAGGCGTGTGCGCTCGGTATTGTACAAAATCTTGGCGTCTACAACAAAGGCGGCAGACTGGTTCTTCAATACCTTGCTGTCCAAGTCGACAAATGGGTTCTTGCCAAGCTTCTCCACCATTGGCGGAATATAAACAGAGTTGAGCGAGATGCAATGAGCAAAAGCCTCGTCGCCTATCTTTGTTACCGATGCCGGTATAGCCACACTACGCAAGAAGGCGCAACCATAGAAGGCATTGTTGCCTATCTCCTGTGTGTCTTCCTTCACTACATAGTCGCCCTCAATGGTTTTCTTGGCAGCTATAAGGCGCTTGCCTCCCTTAGAATAAAACACACCCCAACCATCATCGCGTGCACCATCAGCCTGTTTCAACGCAAGCTCTAATACCTGACTTTCAAACTTGTCTGTGCGCTCAAGATGCTTCTTCAGTACATCCAGAACAATCTTTTTCTTTTCTTTCATACAATGTTGTTAATAACTGGATGCAAAATTAGAACTAAACAGCGACAAACCGATTGCATGTCAATTAAGATAAAGTTACAATAGTGTTACGACACATTAGTCCCGACAATATATGGATTATGATATTTATTACAATATAAATCTCTGTTCCGTGTCACCGAACGTCCGTTCCGTGTCGCCGAATGGCCGTTCCGTGTCACCGAATGGCCGTTCCGTGTCACGGAATAGAGATTTTGAATGCTTTGACAAGTAAACCATCCCTGCCATACCCACTCTGCCATGAGGGTCCTGCCGTGTACAGTTACGTATTATAAGCCGATTTAGTGGGTATGGCAGGGATGCCATACCCTCCTACTTATATGTAAAGACAATTCAGAACTGTTACTTAGTTTTATGATTTTAGTGTTATATTACTATATATATCAGATAAACCAATGGTTTCCCCAATTCATTAATTTTCAATGTTTTTAGTCTTAAAATTCCCCCCCCCCATACGATAAATATAAAGAAATTATTAAATTTTTACGTCGAAAACTTTTGTGTTTTATGTATTTTTTGTAATTTTGCCAAACCTATAATAATAGTAAATAACAAAAGTCAATTTAAAACATAAACAACTTCACTAGCGAAGCAAGTTATCTTCCTATTCTTCTTATAACTACTTTCGCTTGCGAAACTTAAAATAAGGTATAGGCAGCAAAGCTTGGGGACTAAGGTGCCACCACGGTGTCTGTGTCTCGCTAAAGCTACGTCATATACATTAATATATATGTGAATTTTATGAAGAAGTTGGCAATTCTAATCGTTGCGATATTGTCAATGGCATGCTCGCAACTGTCCGCTCAGAATGTAGCCGTAAAGACAAACTTTCTTTACTGGGCTACTACCACACCTAATATCGGAGCCGAGGTTTCGATAGACAGGAATCATACAGCCCAAATGTTTTTCGGACTAAACCCTTGGAAACAGTCGGGAGGCGACCATTCTACATTGCGTCATTGGTCGTTTACGCCCGAATATAGATACTGGTTCTGCCAGAGTTTCAACGGTTGGTTTGTTGGAGCACATCTCATGGGAGGTGAGTTTAACGTTAGTGGGGTAGACTTTCCATTTGGATTGCTGTCCACACAGAAGAACCACCGCTATGAGGGATGGTTCATTGGCGGAGGCGTAAGTGGCGGTTACCAATGGCCGTTGTCAAGACATTGGAACCTTGAGACTTCACTTGGTATAGGCTACGACTTTATAAAGTACGACAAATATAAATGTGGCACATGTGGCAGAAGACTTAAGAGCAGCCACACCAACTACTTCGGACCTACCAAGGCAGCCCTGTCGCTGATATATGTATTATAGAACTAAGCTTTAAGAACGATATGAAACCGAACTTTCTGTATATATTGCCATTGCTAATGCTTGCCGTATGTCCATGCCGAGGACAAGAGTGCAAGGGTGTATCCATAGCCAACAGCAGCATAAAGGTGGAGAATGTAAGGGTGAGCCATACCGACAAGCAGATTACGTTGTCTATGACTCTGAACCTCGACAGTCTGCAGATGCCTACTAACAACCAGTTTGTTCTTTCTCCATCCATAACAACTGCCGATGGCGATGTGGCTATGCCTAAGATTGTGGTTAACGGCAACCGACAGCACATTATGCAGCAGCGCAACCGCCACAACAATTATGGTGCTGATGCCTACATCGTGAAACGAACCAACGGCAAACCGCAGCAGATAGCCTATCTGCGCTCTGTTACCTACGACAAGAAGTTTGTTGACTATAAGGTGCTTATTAACGAGGACCTTTGTGGATGTGGCGACAACCTTGCCAACACACAATATGAACTGATGGAGTATCGCCGACCAACTGCCAAGTTTGTTAGACCTGAGGTGGTAGCAGAGAAGATACGCGAGCTGGACAAGCGTGCATACATCGACTTCCCTGTAAACCGCACCGAGCTTAACCCGCTATATAGGCGCAATCCGGAGCAGCTTGACAGTATAGTTAAGACTATCAATACGCTTAAGGAAGACAAGAACCTTACGGTGTTGGCTGTCAATATACATGGCTTTGCATCGCCTGAGGGACGATTCGAGAGCAACGACCGCCTTGCCAAGGGACGTGCGCAGACGCTTATGGAATATGTACAGCGTATGGTAAAGCTCGACGAAGACTTGTTCTCGGTATCGCATACGGCAGAAGATTGGGACGGTCTGCGCAAGTTTATTGCCGAAAGCAACATGGAGCACAAACAGCAGATACTCGATATTGCAAACGATACTTCTATTAAGGAGGACGAGCGTGAGGCTAAGATTAAGACTGCTTATCCCGACGAATACAAGTTCCTTCTGGCTGCATGCTATCCTGCCCTGCGCCACTCCGACTACCATATTAAATATAAGGTGCGCCCATTTAATGTTGACGAGGCTAAGGCTTTGGTAAAGACCCGACCACAATTGCTCTCGCAAAACGAGATGTATATGGTGGCACAAACCTACGAGCCTGGCTCTAAGGAGTTTAACGAGATAATGGAGATTGCGGTACGTATGTATCCTGATGATCCAACAGCCAACCTTAATGCAGCTTGCACACGTCTTAACGCAGGCGATGCCGAGGGCGCAAAGCCTTATCTTGACAAGGCTGGAGACAGCGAGGAGGCTAAGGCTGCACGAAAAGTTTATGACGAGATTAAATAACATAACATAATTAACATAAATAATTAAACTCTAAGTATTATGAAGATTTTTAAATTTTTCCCATTGGCATGCGCTGCTATGATGATGTGCGCATGTAGTTCGGACGACCCAGGCGATGGCAAAGGTAACCCGAATGTAGCTGGCGAAGCCCAGTATCTGGCTGTGAATATTGTTAATGTGGGTACTACGCCGACACGTGGTAGTAGTACAGATCCTAACTATGCGGATGGAACTGATGCAGAAAACAAAATTAACAAAGTACGTTTCTACTTCTTCAATGCTGATGGTTCACCTTACAAGTTAGTAGATACAAGTGGAGAAACAAATGGTGGAACAGGAGTGAATTGGCTTGAACAGAAGACAACAACACCAATTACAGAAGGTTCAACAGGTTCTGTAGATAAAATATTGAAAACTGTGCTCGTGATTAAGGGTTCTACTGCTGCAGCTCCTGCAAAGATGGTAACTGTTATCAATCCTGGAACTCTTAATGCAGCAACCCTTAATAGTGATGGTGTTGTAAGCCTAAGCGAGCTTTGTGATGGTTTAAATGACACTAAGTTTTATGATGCATCTTCTGTATCAGACTTTGTGATGACAAACTCTGCATACCTTGAGGCAGGCAGAAAGGTTTGCCCATCTTTAGTTTCTGGTCACGTTGAGACAAGTGAATCAGATGCAACTACTAACCCTGTGGATATCTATGTAGAGCGTGTAGCCGCTAAGGTTTCTACAGCATTGGAAGATGCTAAATTCGAAGCTGGTACAGCTGCTACTTGGGGTGATGGCTTATACAAGACTAAAGACCCAGTTTATACATATGGTGCCAATACTAAAATCTATGCTGTTATTGATGGTTGGGGTGTAGCTGACGAAAACGAAAAGGCTATGGTCGTTAAGCAGATTAGTGATAGTTGGACTGATACTTCTTTGGGTATCACCACTTGGAATACAGCAGATTATCACCGTTGCTTCTGGGAGTCAATGATGCCTAACGCTACTGGTGCAAGTATTTATAGCAATGTTAACCACGCTTTTAATGATTACAAGGCTAATATTAAAACTGGTATAAAATATACATTGCCTAATACAGCCGCTGCTGCAACAGAATATTCCGACAAGAAGGAGAATAACATGACAAAGTTCTTGGTTGCTGCAACTCTTAAATATCAGGATGCTGCCGGTGCATGGCATAATGCTGAGGTTTGTAAGTATAGAGGTGTAGAATATCTTGGCATAGAAAATTTGAAAGAGGCTGTTGCTACAGCTTACAACAAATACTATAAGAAGGTTGGCACAGATTACAAGGAGCTTCAGGCTGCTGATATCGATTTCTCTACAACTACAACTTCAACAACTACAACATTGAAGGACTATCAGGTAGTTCCTACATTAGCTCCGACTGTAACTGAAGTTTACCAGAAAACCGCAACAGGTGGTTATAATGATGTTACTGCTGCTGCGAAAGCTGATATCGAACAGTTCACAGCTGACGTAAGAAAAGATGGTAAGGTGTACTATTATATTCCTATCAATCACCTCGGTAAGGTTGGTTCTGTAGCTGAATGTGGTATCGTACGTAACCATTGGTATAAAGTAACATTGAATTCTATCACAGGTCTTGGTACTCCTGTTTATGATAAAGACAAGACTATCGACCCTACAACACCAAAAGACGAGAATACATACCTCGCTGCAAGAGTTAACGTTCTCCAGTGGCGCGTAGTTTCTCAGTCAGTAGATCTTGGTAAGTAATACTCTCCCTTCAACATATTAGGTACGGCCTCGTGCCGTACCTAATATGTCACCCCTTATCTAATTGCACAGAACCCACATTATATACTGCTTATATGAGATACTTTAAGTCTGTCTTGAACATAACAACCATTGCCATGCTCGCTCTGTTGTTGACTTTCGCCGTTTCTTCTTGCTCGATGATGCACGATGATATGAGCGGATGCAAGAAAGAGCTGAGAGTTAGGTTCGCATATGATATGAATATGAAGTTTGCTGATGCCTTTGCCTCGCAGGTGAAGACAGTAACCCTTCATGCCTATAACCGAAACGGCGAACTGGCATTCAAGAAGACCGAGAAGGTGAGCGATATAGCTGCCGCAGGAGGCTATATGACGCTGGATATTGATCCCTGCATTTATACTCTGCAAGTATGGGCAGAGGGCGAAGAACGCCAAACTAACTCGTACATATACAATACTGACGGCGATATAAACAACGACGTCACCAAACTCGACTGTAAGATTAACCGTACAGACAGAGACGTTAAGCACGACCTTACCACGCTATACCACGGACTGCTAAAGGATGTAGACCTGAGTATGGAGGACTATGGTGTAAAGACTGTGGTTGTGCCACTTACAAAGAATACAAATAATGTCAAGGTGGTGATACAGAACGCTATTGGCGTGAAACTGAATGCTACCGACTTTGACTTCAAGATAGAAGATGACAACGGATGGCTTGCCTACGACAACTCACCAGTAGTGGACGACTCGATAACATATCATCCTTGGTCACAATACGATGGAGTGGTGAGCTCGGCAAGCGAGGATAATACTCAGGTGTCGGCTGTTGTGGCTGAAATGACAGTTAACAGACTGTTGGCAAGCAAGCACCCACGACTAAAGGTGTACAATAATCTTAATAAAAAGATGGTGTTCAGTATTCCGCTTATCGACTATGCCTTGCTGGTTAAGGGCAACTACAACAAGCAGATGACCGACCAGGAATATCTCGACCGACAAGACGACTACAGCTTCATATTCTTTGTAGACGACCACCTCGACTGGCTTAGCGCCACCATCTACGTAAATTCATGGCGCGTGGTGCTGCAGAATGTAGACATGTAGATTTATAATAAAACAGTACAGTATTAAACATATCCATATAGAATAGTGCGGATGTTAACACGTTTTATCGACAAGTTCATTCAGAGGGTTGCCTTTGTCATCATGCTGTGTATGATGATGGCAGCTTGCTCCGACAGCGATGATGATGCTGTCGGCACAGAAGACGTGTCGGTTGCATTCACACTTACCATTGCCGATGCCGCGTCTACTCGTGCTGAGAACGACGGATGGGACGACTATTCACCTGCGCAAGACGGTATACTGAACGAGAATCTGGTGAATACCGACGATATTATTATTGCCATTTACGACGAAAAAGGCAATAAGGTGGACAATGTAGAGGACTTGCGAGTTACTACTGTTAGCGATCCAAGTATTACTGGGGCTACTATGTATGCCATTACTGGTGTATGGCGAAACGCTAAGCCTAACGTGGACAAGGCTAAGAGAATAATGGTGATAGCCAACAGCAATGCTACTACATGGGGTGACCCGTCGGCGCTGACCTACGATCTTAACCCAGGCACGCGCAAGTATATACCTATGTGGGGCGTGGTTAAGATTCCTGCCACATTGACGTTGGGCAAGCAAAACAAATTGCCTAATATACAGATGCTCAGAGCTATGGCAAAGGTGAGCGTAAGTCTGCGTACAGATATGACCACATACGGCTACGCTATAGGCAGCATGACCGTGAACAACTATAACACCAAGGGATATTGCGTGCCAAAGACATTCAACGAGGTGGATAACACTTCAGAAGTGCGCTTCGCAAATTCGCTGAATGTTTTGGATAGCCATGCCGACAAAATAGCCCTACCTACAACGGCTCCGCTATACTTGCCTGAGTATGACAATTCGGGTGCCAATCCTACTACAATAACCGTTAACCTCAACCGCAATGGTACATTGGAGGGTACGTATACGTTGGAGTTTCGCAACTACGACTCGGATGGCAAGCCTACAGGTTCTACCTATCCTATACAGCGCAACCACTACTATCAGTACTGGATTTATAAGGAGTCGGGAAAGATTATTGTTACGCTGCACGTAAGGAAGTGGAACAGGCGAATTTATCCCGAAGACGACGGTATAATAATGTAAAACCATATTAGAGAAGATAAAAGCCATATGAAGAAGCTTTCGATATTCATAATGTCTGTTTTGGCGTTGCTTGCCTTTGCAGGCTGTACAGCCGATACTGACAACAACAACGATAAAGGTGGCAATGGAAAGGTGAGGGTTAGAATCAACATCTCATCATCGGGCATATCTTCGGCATCGCGTGCCTCGGGCGACTTGTCGTGGCACGACGAGTATGTTGAGCCTGGCGAGAAGATGAAGAACTGCTTTGTGGTTATTGTGCAGAAGGGCAAAATAATCGACTTGCTCAAGAGCGAGGAATATGCTAAGGAACAAGACTATGTGGGCAGACTGGAGTCGACGCTTGACGAGGGCGAGACAACATTCTATTCGTTTGCCAATATCTCGCCAGGAGAGCTTGGGTTCGTTTCTACTCCAAAATACTATTCTGAATCAAATCCCAAGATCGACTTTCCTGCCAATTTCGACCAAAAGCTATATTCAGTAGCGGGCAATGTTGGCGTTGCTATAGTAAAGCCTTATGGCGAAGAGGCATCGCGAAAAAATCTCTTTCCTAAAGGCATTCCGATGAGCAACAAGCAGACTATCACAATAAAGAAGACCACACAGCAGGTGGATCTTGAGGTAATAAGAATGGTGGCAAAGATGAAGCTGAAGCTGACCAACGACACTCCTAAAGATATTACACTTAAGAGCATTTCGCTGAGCGATATTACAACTAACGGTACCACGGGAGCAGAGAATCTGTATCTGTTGCCTGGCAAGGATAATGGTGTAGCCGTGGAGCCACATCTAAGCCCAAAGGCTACATATAATATATATAAGGTGGAACTTTGGTCGAAGGTGGGCGAAAAGGAAGTGCCTTGGATAAAGATTCCTGCCAATACGGCTACTTCAAAGAAGTCTGTGGAGGTGACATTCTATCTGAATGAGTCGGTAGCAAAATCGCCTGAATATTTTATCCTGAATCTGCAGACCGACAATCTTGCAATAAATAGACGTATCACACTTGCTAAGTGGGACGTGATGGCTCGCAACGACTATTTGGAGGTGCCCATAAAACTAAGCGACTATCAGATAACTTTCGATGTGCAGCAGTTTACTGCCATTGGCGTGCTGCCAAGCATAAGCCAGGTTGACGATAAGCTGACGGTGAAGTTTAAGAATTATGGCGAGTTTCATCTTGTGCCTCATGTTAAGGAGTATTCTACAGGAAAAGAACTTGTTGGAGGCTCAGATGCCGTGGGCAGTTGGACTGTAGCAGGATGGTCTACGATAAAACAAGACCCTGATGGCGCTGAAGGTGTGAGTATATACGACCGCTCGCCAAAATATGTGCCTAAACGATTGACTATAGATGGCGTGATGGGCAACCGCCCAGGATATGCTGTGCACGAGATACAGATACACATCGGTGGTCTGGAATATAACATCCCGTATAGAGTAGAAATAGTTAAAGAATAAATCTGCTTGATATGATAAAAAGGTTAAGATATATATATGTATGCGTAATGGCGATGTTGGCATGTTGTGTCAGCACAAGCGTTAGTGCCCAAAGTGTGTTTGCGCATTATAAAGGCGTGAATGGCCTGCCGTATATCAGGAATCCATATGGTATAGAGATGCAGCAGGTGCATGAGTATGAGTATACTTATTATGTAACGGCAGGAAAGAAAGTCGACTTGCTATTGCCATTTCAAGGGTATTATAGTACAGATTATACTACAAAACTACATGACGAACCTAAGGGTTACATTCGATGGTACGACTACAAGACAGATATGAAATCTAATAGTCTTGTGATATGGAGTCCCAATCATGGTTTTTTGCAGGATGTAAAAGATAAAGATGGCAAGAGTAGGGGGTATTTCGGTTGGAAAAACAACCCGAAATCAGAAAACGCTGGACCGACTATAGTTACACATGGTGTGCAATATGCACCACCAGCAGCTGCGGCATCTGCCGATTGGGAAGGCGAAGAGATAGCTTGCGATGTGAGCAAATATACCGACTTTGATCCTGTGGTAAGTGGCGAAAACCAATATTTCACCCACGAGCCAACATTGCAGATACGCTATATCTTCCATATTCGCCCAGCAAAGGCTATGGCTGAGAATATTATAAAAACAACAGCTACCGACCTTCGCACAGCAGACTCTGACTTGACGATAGAGGACAACCGCCGTATTGTGTTTGGTGCAAAGGATGATGATGCGAAAATGTCGTTACGCGTAAATTATAAGTCGAGCAATTATTTCTTTTACGCATTAAAACCAAGCAACGGAATACCAAGACATCTTTTCTCTTCGGACGAAGAGCATAGCATAAAACAAGCCGACTATGACAAGAGCAAACTATATAATGCCAATAACTTTATATGGATTGCTTATGACGAGACAAAGACCAAGTATACTTTGTTGAATTCAAGTGATGCCAAACAAATGATTGATATAACTTCCATGAATACCTTGCAGAATGGCACATGGTATAAATTGGATGGAACGGGTGCTACAGCTCCAACGATAACTTTCGGTAGCATAGTATATTTTGTGGCTTACGCCTACTATAATAATATTTCTAACAAAGCTCCAATAGCCAACTTTGAAGTGCTGTATCAGAACACTTATCCAAAGACTATGCAGCAGCTGATAGATGATGGAGACAGCGAGCGCAGACTTGATTATTTGGAGTCGCACTATAAGCAAGCCACTAAGCCTATATCGTTTGACGACGATAATGACCAGCTTACCGTGGTGGCTCCTACAAAGGAGAACAATATGGCACATTATGCCTCAAGATGGGACAAACGTGCATATAGCTTTGTATATCCACAGTTGCGCGACCAAGCAAGCCCTGGTAATTACGCTTTAATACATGGCGAATATGGATTGTTCAAGAGTGCTAACTTGAATGGTATTTCAGACAAATCGCAAACTACAGCGGCAGGAAAGACTTTGTACAGTTGGAACGCTTCTGGCAATCTTTATGACCGTACTTATGCTATAACTAATGGCAAACAGTATGGATACTTCCTATATGTGGATGCATCAGACGAAAGCCGACAGATAGCTTCTATCGACTTTAAGGCTGACCTTTGCTCGGGAGCACGTCTTATATTCTCGGCAGCAGTTACTGACTTTACAGCTTCTTCTGCTCCAGTACAACCTCAGGTGCTGTTCAAACTATACGGCATTATAAAGGATGAGAACGATAAGGTGACACATCAGCGACTGCTGACATCATTCACATCTGGCGACTTTGCCTCTAACACAAAGGGTGGACGACAGTTTGGTACATGGTTTCAGGTGTATAGTCGAATAGTGATGAGAAAGAATACGGGAGTGGAAAACTATTCCGACTTCCGTATTGTGCTCGACAATATGTGTTCGGGTACTTATGGTGCCGACTATGCTATTGACGACATTCGTCTATATATCCAGCACGCAAAGGTGGACGTGATGCAGAATCAGCCTGCTTGTCCTGATGCTACTAACGGAAGCGTGGCTAACCCTAATATTACACTTAAGATAACTTCGCACTACGAAAATGTGCAGGCTATAACAGGTGTAGGCAAGGAGTCGAAGCTGTTTTATCGTATATGCGATATGGATGGTAATCCGTTTGTGGGTATCGACTATAATCGCGACGGAAAGGCTGACGAATATGGCGTGGTGACTATACCAGCCAACTATGATGCTTCTTCTTCGGCGTTTCAGATAGACCCTGAGGGACATGTAATATTGGTGATTGCCAACAGGCACTTCAACTTGCCTTTGGGAAAGAAGTTCTATGTTTCGGTGGCTTATCCTGATGCTGATGGCAAGCCTGAAGAATGGGGTAAGCAAACTGATGCATGCTCGTCATATAGCGAGGAATTCAGTATTGTGCAACAGAAGGTAGCTATCTCTGATGCCAACGGAAGTGTGGTTACTACGGTGAGAGTGTCGTGCGACGGCAATAGTACGCCTGATGTGGATATTAATGCAAAGCTTGAGACTGCCGACAATGTGGGCGGTGGCTCTATCTTGCTTAATAACGTGAAGTTCGACTGGTTTGTGGGAACAAATGATGGCGCAGACAATAAATTTTCTTCTATCACAGGGTTGCAGGAGGCGTTAGGAAACTTTCGCCTGAAGTATCCTGATGCGACTTCTCTTAATGCTGCATTCAAAACATCTAATTCTGCCGACTATGACATACTTGATAAATATATCAAGGGCGTAGATGGCGAGGGAACATTGGTATTGGCTGCAAGCAACAGTCTTACGGGGTATAAGTTTAAGCAGGTGGGAACATACAAGATAGCGGCTGTTCCTATTGCAACTTCAATACTGCAGGGAACCGTGACTTACAAAATATGTCCAAACCCTATGTACTTCACTATTCGTATTGTGGAGGATGGTCCGAAACTTATACTTGGTTTCGACAAAGTGGCTTATCCTACTGACGACCGTGCCGTGCGCATTGGTTTGCCACAAATAAAGGCGATGCTGGACAAGCCCGGTAATGGCATGCTGATATTACCGGTGGCTGATCTTAATAATGGAAAAGATAAAAATATTGAGATAAAGTTCCTTTATGATTCGCAAGTGTTTATCTCCGACACCAACGACCCTACTTTCAATACCACATCTACGACAAAACAGATTGTTGGTAAATTGAAGCAAACTACTCTTAAGACAGGAGAAAAGCAATTGGGACTGGTGTTTAATGATGAGGTCTGGAATATTCTACATGAAGGATATTGGTATGAATTAAACTTCTCGTATGAGCTTAATAGTAGTACGACAGCTGCATGTCCTGGCGATTTGTTCATAACATTAAAGGTGGTGCCAGAGTATCTCACATGGTTTCCTTCTGTTGCAAACAAGCTTAATGCCAACTGGAACAACGACCTGAACTGGAAAAGATCTACGGCAGCAGAGCTATACGACAAAAAATATAAAGACTATGGTGAGGCTACTTATGACAACCAGGATATAACTAATACAAACCTAACGAGACAACAGGCATTTACGCCAATGAAATTCTCGAAGGTTGTTATACCAGAAAACAAGTTGGTTTATCCAGGTCTTGACAATATCGTATACCGTGTGGGTAACGATATCGCTACGAAGTTGACAAACTTTAAGGGCGAAGAAGCTACATCGGGTATTGCATACGATTTTGTGGTGTCATGGGATTATAATACAGCCGACCATTCGACAGACGGAAATGGAACGTTTAAATGCGAGACTTTCCATGGTAATCTCTGCGACCAGATTTTCTTCAAAGCACGAGCAGAGCTGCTCAACCAACAATACCTTATATATAATAAGGCGTATGTGGAGAAAGAGGTGACTCAGAATAAATGGAATATTATTTCGACACCATTGAAGGATGTATATGCGGGCGACTTCTTTGTGCCTTACGAAGATTCTTCTTCGGAGATTAAAAATGGTATAGAGGACGCGAAGGCTTTCACTGAAATCAACTACGCTTTTACAAGAAACGACCGCGTAAAGGCTCCTGTTTATCAACGCAACTGGGATAGAAGTGGTGAGCAGATTTTGGAACTTAATAAGAAATATGAAGCATACGATTATGATAATAATACTCAGCGCATAGATACCATCTCTGAAACTTCTATGACTGTAGCCTCGCTATATTGGAGCCATGTTTTCAATAAGATGAACGAAAAGTATGAGGATGGTAAAGGTTTTGCTATGAGAGCTGGTGACGATTATAGGAATGTTGCTCCAAAGTGGTTATTCCGTTTGCCAAAGGAGGATGTGGAATATACATACTTCAAACCTGATGGAGGGTATTCTGACTTGAATGTTTCTGTGCCAAAGCCAGAAAAGTATATGCTAAATTTGCCATACTCTAATGAGTCAGGTTTGCTGGGCGAAATCTCTCAGCCTCTCACAGACAACACTCATAGCAATAATCGCTACTACATAGTTGGCAATCCGTATACTGCTTCGCTTAGTATGTATCGATTCTTGAACGGAAATCCAAGTTTTGAGCGCAAAGTGTGGACGCTGGATAATGGAGTGCTGAATGCGCATAGTGTGCCAGAGGGTACATACAACCGCAGTCAAGATTATATCATTGAGCCAATGCAAGGCTTCTTTGTGAAGGTTAAGGAGGGCGAGACGGTTAGTCAAGCTAACTTTACTTTGATGATGACTACAGACCGCTGGATATCTGGTGGTACTGCTGTACAGGAACCTGCTGCAGTATATATCAATGTAGTTAATGATGATAATCTGTGTTCTACGGCTAAGGTTGTGGTTTGCAATGATGCCGACGACGAATTTGTTGATGATGAGGATGTTGAGTTGCTTAACAACTCTGATATTGAAGATGTTCCGCAAGTGTATACTGTCGCGGGCAATCAGGCTGCAGCTCTTAACAAACTCTCAAACATCAACTTCCTGCCGTTGGGCATCATTGCTAAGGAGGATGGAAATGTGATGAGAAATGGCGCAGCTGTTAATGTAGAAATATCAGCAAACCGCTATGTTACTGATAAGCTGTTTGTGTTTGATGCCAAGATGGGAACTTTCACTCCTGCCGATGCTCCAATATCTATTATGGCTAATGAGCATGGTAGATACTACATCACCACATCGACTTACAACTTGAACCAACATAATGATGAGGCTAATATCAAGTGTTTCTCGCCTAATAGCGGTACTATAACGGTGAGTTCACCTAATATAGCTATTGCTAATGTGCGTATATACAATGCCGAAGGCTTGCTCGTAACATCGGCTTTAGGCATTAATCAAGCATCTTGGACCAAGAATATTGGTTGTGGCTTGTTTATTGTAAAGGCTGAAACTAAGGATGGACAGAGCAAGACATTCAAGCTAAGTGTAAGATAATACACCTATGCAGTGGGGCGTAACCATAACTTCCGATAACTATATATATTATAAGGTATATCTTGTAAACGAATGTTAAAAGGTGACTTATTTACAAATTTATTATCGGAATGTTTTGGTAGTATGAGAAAAAGTGTTACCTTTGCATCCGCTTTCGAACTTAAAGTAAGAGCTAAATAAAGCGAGATACCGATAGGAAGAAGGCGATAAAGAAAACTTGTGCAAGTCGAGCGCAATGAAGCTTGCTTCAATTGCCGAGGCGCAGCCAAGTTTATGGAGAGAGTTCTTTGAAAAGATTTACATAAGACAGATAAAGTAGTACAAGAAGCGAAATCAATTCTTTGATGAGTTGATTTTGGGTAGAAGAAAAACGAACCGTCAAGTTTGTTTGACTTTAAACTCTAATTTGG
>ERZ1034753.278-NODE-278-length-19015-cov-22.954641_pt1 | contig 19015 bp, 23 predicted proteins | sample MGYA00520702_ERZ1034753 | MGnify/ENA primary metagenome ERZ1034753 (study PRJEB33766, sample SAMN09781700) | gut metagenome | biome: gut microbiome | host: Homo sapiens | place: Madagascar | study: EMG produced TPA metagenomics assembly of the PRJNA485056 data...
GTTGGGCATTCGTCAACACACTTGGTACACATGCGGCACTTATTGAAGTCAACATAAGCCACATTATTCTCAATCGTGATAGCATCAAACTTGCAGACTTTCTGACACTTACCGCATCCGATGCAAGCAACGCTACAAGCCTTCTTAGCCACAGCACCCTTGTCGTGGTTCACGCACTGCACGTAAACACGGCGACCCTTAGGACCCTTCTTGCGAAGCTCGATGATGTGACGTGGACAAGCCTTGGCGCACGCACCACAACCTGTACACTTCTCCTCATCAACCTCAGGAAGACCCGTCTCTGGATTGATAGAAATGGCACCAAACTGGCAGGCAGCCACGCAATCGCCACAACCCAGACAGCCGAATCCACAGCCGGTTTCACCGGCACCACAGGAGTTCATGGCAGCACAAGTGTGCAAACCATCATACTCGGCAATGCGAGGACGATGCTCGCAAGAGCCATTACAACGAACCACTGCCACCTTAGCCTCTGTGTTAGCCACAGCCAGCCCCAGGAGATCAGCCACCTTGCCCATCACGTCGGCACCACCCACAGGACACATCAGTCCGTCGATGCTACCGGCATCAGCACCCTTGACCAGTGCAGCAGCCATACCGGAACATCCGGCAAAACCGCAACCACCACAGTTGGCACCCGGAAGGAGTTCTCCTACCTGTCCCAATCGAGGGTCCTCTTCGACGGCAAACTTCTTAGATACTCCGAAGAGTACCAACGCTGCAATCAGCGCAATGGCACCGAGTACCAAGACCGCAATCAAAATAAAATTCATAATAATTTGTATTTGTTTTAGTTAATAATCAAAAACGTTCGATTTTAAAGCTGAATCGGTTTCTTAATCTGTTGCGCATCAGATAGAGTACAGCATAATAAGGAACGAGGATTCCCAGCGCCGAAACGGCAGCCATACCTTCTGAATGGGTAGTAGCAAGAACAGCGATCAAGGTAGCTACCATTGCCACCAGCGGCAAGAGATAACCGTAAAGGCTGGCTCTGTATCCTACGGAGGCATCAGCCACCACGACAACAGAATCACCCTTCTGATAAGAAGCAGCATCAGCCATTCTTATCTCAACCATTTTTTCTTTCATTTCAGAGGCATTGCAGTGGGCAGCCACTTTGCAGGCACTGCAGGCAGAAGCCTGGAGAATGCGAACTTTCACACATTCTCCCTCTACCCCATCCACGATACCAGTATGTCTTATCTTGTTCATTTGTAAAGTCGAGTTAGCAATTTATTTGGTTGCAAAGATAGCAAATATTTTAGAAATGACAAACAATTTAAGAAGGTTTTTTAATTAAAAGGGGCGTAAACGTTTTCTTTGTTACTTTTTTTGCCCAACTTCTTGGTTTGTTTCATTTTTTTGTGTACCTTTGCAATAGAAAGATAAAAACCAAGCCTCAGGCTCGAATAAAGCCAAAGGCTGATAAAAACGTAGATTTATGGAAGTAACAGAACAAATGATTCAACAAGTAGAGCGCTTCATCAGAAAAGTGTCTCAAAAGTTTCCGGTACCAGCGTCTGAAGAAGACACATGTATGCTAACCGATATCCATGTGAGAGTTTCACAGGACAGCGGTGAGATGCTTGCCTTTGACGATGATGAGAACGAGATTACCCGCTGTGTTGTTGATCAATGGATTGACAACAAAGATGAAAACTTCTATGACGAGGTGGCAAAGCTTTTGCGCGACCTCTTGCGCAAGAATGCCCAGACGGTAGACCATCTCGGAATCCTGAAGCCTTACAGCTTTGTTTTGGAGGATGATGAAAAGGAGAATCTGGGAGAACTCTACCTTGCCGATGATGATACCATCATCGTGGGTGGCGACCTGATGGAGAATCTGGATCACGACCTGGATGAATTCCTTGACGACTTGCTTAAGGAATAATGACATAAAAAAAGGAGGGAGGTTCGAAAGCCGCTGCTTCCTTCTCCCTCCGAAGCTAATGTAAAAAAACTAATATTGTCTTAATGCACCCAGCAGTTCTGCATTCTCACTCTTATTACCGATGGTAATACGAAGGCAGTTGCCACAGAGTTGCACCTTATTTCTATTTCTTACGATGATGCCCTGCGCCACGAGATAATCGTAGATGGCATTGGCATCCGTCACCTTTGCCAGGAAGAAGTTGGCATCCGTAGGATATACCTTCTCACAGATAGGCAATTCCATGAAGGCTGCCATCACCTTAGAACGTTCCTGCAGGATGTTCTTCACCCATTCATCCATCTTCAGCGGATTCTTCAATACCTCCAAAGCCTGCTCCTGGGTAAGGAGATTCACATTATAAGGATATTTCACCTTATTAAATATATCTACTATTTCCTTGCTGGCAAAAGCCATACCCAGTCGAAGGGCTGCACAGCCCCAAGCCTTGCTCATCGTATTCAGGACGATGATGTTTGGGAAATGATCGATCACACTGCGGAAGGTTCGCTCCGAAGAGAAATCACTGTAAGCCTCGTCTACGATGACGATGCCGTCGAACAGGCGCAACACCTCTACGATGGCTTCACGGTTGATGTGATTGCCCGTAGGATTGTTAGGACTGCAGAACCAGATGACCTTGGTATTGTCATCGCAGGCATCGATAATCTTGTCGGCTGTCACCTGATAGTTCTCATCAAGCAACACCTCCCGATACTCCACGTCATTGATATCGGCACATACCTGATACATGCCATAGGTTGGAGCAATGGCTACAACATTGTCCTGACCAGGGCGACAGAACACACGGTAAACCAGGTCGATGGCTTCATCAGAGCCATTGCCCAGGAAGATTTTCTCTTCCACCACACCCTTTATCTTACTGATCTGCTTCTTCAGCTCCACCTGCAGTGGGTCTGGATAGCGATTGTAAGGGTCGTTATATGGATTCTCGTTGGCATCGAGGAATACGCGGGCATTTCTGCCTGCGAATTCTGTTCGAGCGCAACTGTATGGTGCCAGGTTCCAGATGTTCTCCCGGCACAATTCTTTTAAATCTTTCATACCATCAAATTATTTTAGACTTTCTACTCTCAATCTCATGGCATTGGCATGTGCCTCGAGCTGCTCGTTCTCAGCCATGGTCACCACCGCATCTCCTATGTTACGAATACCTTCTTCGGTAAGATGCTGGAAAGTGATCTTGCGGTTATAGCTGTCGAGATTCACGCCGTTGTAAGCCAAGGCATAGCCATGGGTTGGCAGGGTATGATTGGTACCGCTGGCATAGTCGCCCGCACTCTCACAGGCATAGTTGCCCAGGAATACGCTACCGGCATTCACTACCCTTTCAGCCAGCTGCTCATAGTGGGCAGTGGCGATGATCAGATGCTCAGGAGCATAGGTATTGCAAAGCTCGATAGCCTCCTCATCATCCTTGACAAGAATAAACTTGGAATTATCTAACGAGGTCTGTGCCATCTCCTTACGTGGCAACCGTTCGAGTTGTACTTCAACTTCCTTCTTCACATTTTCCAATACCTTTTCAGAGGTAGTGATGAAGAATACCTGCGAGTCGAAACCATGTTCTGCCTGAGAAAGCAAGTCGGCTGCAGCGAAAACAGGATTGGCTGTTTCGTCAGCAATCAGACAAACCTCTGAAGGTCCGGCAGGCATATCGATAGCCACGTCGTGCAATGAAACCTGCTGCTTGGCAGCCATCACGAACTGGTTGCCCGGACCGAAGATCTTATATACCTTAGGCACGCTCTCAGTACCATACGCCATGGCACCGATGGCCTGTACGCCACCCGCCTTGAAAATCTTGCTGACACCGGCAATCTTCGCCGCCATGAGAATGGCTGGGTTCACCTTACCCTCCTGGTTAGGAGGAGTACAGAGAACGATTTCCCCGCAACCGGCAATCTTGGCTGGAGTAGCCAGCATCAGTACGGTAGAGAACAGCGGTGCAGTACCGCCCGGGATATAAAGTCCCACCTTCTGGATGGCTACGCTCTTCTGCCAGCAGGTAACGCCAGGGCATGTTTCAATCTTCTCGCCTTCAAACTTCTGGCTCTGATGGAATGCGGCAATGTTATGATGGGCGAGGTGCAAAGCGTCTTTCAGTTCTTGGGAAACCAGTTGCTCAGCCTCTTCGATTTCGGCTTCAGTCACAGCCAAAGAATCGAGATGGGCATGATCAAACATTTCCTCGTAACGCTTCACGGCTTCGTCGCCATGCTTCTTTACATCGTCGAGTACACCCTGTACCGTAGCATTGAGCTTGGATACATCCAGGTGTGGGCGTTTTACTATCTCGCTCCATTCCTCCTTTGCAGGATACTTAATTACCTTCATTCCTTCTTATTAATGTTTAAAGTTCAATGTTACAATATCATCTTCTCAATTGGTGTTACCAGGATGCCCTGTGCACCGAGTTCCTTCAGCTTACCGATGATTTCCCAGAAACGCTTCTCATCGAGCACGGTATGAATTGAACACCACTCGTCGTCTGCCAATGGGATGATGGTAGGACTCTTGATGCCAGGCAATACCTGGGTAATCTCCTCTACCTTTGCCTTAGGGGCATTCATCATCACGTACTTCTTGTCCTGGGCAGAGCGCACAGCCTCGAAGCGGAACAGCATCTCGTTCAGAATCTGATGCTTCTCCTCATCCATATTCCAGTTGCCGATGAGCAATGCCTCGCTCTTCATCACAACCTCTACCTCGGCAAGATTGTTGCTTACCAGCGTAGAACCGGAGCTGACGATATCAAAGATACCATCTGCCAGACCGATGCCCGGACTGATTTCTACAGAACCGGTGATGACATGGATGTCGGCATTAATATTATGCTTCTTCATGAAGTTGCGCAGGATGTTAGGGTAAGAGGTGGCAATCTTCTTGCCGTTGAACCACTGTAATCCTGGATATTCTATCTTCTTAGGGATGGCAAGACTCAAACGGCACTTGCTGAATCCCAGGCGATCGATGATCTGGGCTTTCTCACCACGCTCCACGAACTCGTTCTCGCCCACGATACCGATATCTGCCACACCAGAGGCTACACTCTGAGGAATATCATCATCACGGAGGTAGAGAACCTCGAGTGGGAAATTACTTGCCTGCACCAGAAGTGTGCGCTTGGAGGCACTGACCTTGATGTCTGCCTCTGCTAAAAGATTCATGGTGTCGTCAAACAGACGACCCTTACTTTGTACTGCTATTCGTAACATATTTCTATATTTTGTCTGAAAAACATTGCAAAAGTACATAAAATTGTTAGAATATGCAAATAATTTAGCACTTATATTTAAAAATTTCGTACTTTTGCAGTCGCAATGAGAAAAAAGTTATATTTATACGCATTTTATGCTCTTATTTTACTGGGAAGTTGCGAAGAAAAGAAACCGCAACAAGAGCTTACGCCTTGGGGAACGCCTATAGGCGAAGTGGAGGGCATGTCTGATGGCGAAGAAGAGGGGGCGGAAGAAGCTGCCAACAAGAATACAAGACAAAAGGGCTTCTCGCTGGAGGATATTCAGGAAAACGGTGAGCTGATCATGCTTACCGTGAACGGTCCTACTACCTATTATGATTATCACAACCACGGCATGGGTCTGCAATATCTCCTTTGCGAGAAGTTTGCCCAGCAGATTGGTGTGTCGCTGCGCGTGGAGGAATGTAAGGATACCACAGAGATGATCCAGAAGCTGACCAAGGGCGAAGGTGACATCATCGCCGTTCCCCTATCCCGGAAACAGACCAAGGGCGACCTGCTCTTCTGTGGTGTGACACCTGATAGTACCCGCACGCAGTGGGCTGTGGTTGGAGGCAACAAGAGTCTTGCCGATACCCTGAACGGCTGGTTCAAGCCAAAGATGATAGCCGAGACGAAGAAGGAGGAAAACTGGCTGCTTTCTTCTGCCAGCGTTACCCGACATGTCTATTCTCCGTTCCTGAACCGTTCCAAGGGTGTCATCTCCCGTTACGACCATCTCTTCCAGCGATACAGCGGTACAGCAAGAATGGACTGGCGCCTGATGGCGGCACAGTGTTACCAGGAAAGTTGCTTCGACCCGAATGCAAAGTCATGGGCAGGTGCCTGCGGACTGATGCAGATCATGCCTTCTACGGCAGACCATCTGGGATTGCCGATGAGTGCCATACATGATGCCGAATCGAATGTGGCGGCAGCAGCCAAGTATATGGCTGAGTTGCAGGGCCATTTCTCTGACATCGGAGATCCTACACAGCGAGTTCTCTTCGCCCTGGCTGCATACAATGGCGGTTTCCATCATATCCGTGATGCGATGAACCTGACTAGAAAGCATGGTGGCAATCCTTATAACTGGGGACACGTAAGAGAATATGTCCTGCGCCTGGCACAACCGGCTTATTACCGTGATCCGGTTGTGAAATACGGTTTCATGCGTGGTACGGAGACTGCCGACTATGTGGACAGAATCAGAGCACGCTGGAGTGAATACTGCGGTGGCGCCAGCTTCCACGACAGTTATCGTGGTGGCAGCAGAGGCATCGGTGGCGGTGCCTTCCATGGTGCACCGATGAAATCGAAAAGACATTATCAGGGTAAATACCATATATAACATAAAAGGCTTCTGCGTATGTATTCGCAGAAGCCTTTTTTGTATCTATTAAAATAAAATAATTACTTACCCAAAACCTCATCCAGCAAGGTGTAGAATGCAGGATCCTCACCAACGATGGTCTTCACAATCTTGCCGTCAGGACCGATGACAATCTTAGTTGGGAAGCCCTGAACAGCATACTTGTCGAGTACATCGCTACCCTTTGGATTATAGACGTGAATCCATGGCAACTGATGCTTTTCTACAGCAGCCTTCCACTTAGCCTCGGTATCGTTGCAGTCAACACCCAGGATTTCGAACTTACCCTTGTACTTCTCGTAGTACTCCTTCATCTTAGGCATACCCTTGATACACCAGATACACCAGGACCCCCAGAAGTCGATGACTACATACTTGCCACGAAGACTGGAAAGAGAGAATGGCTTGCCGTTGATATCATTCAAGGTAAAATCAGGAGCCTCTACACCGGAAGCCTGAACCACCTTAGCCTTCTCCTCCATCTCAGCGCGCTTCTTGGCACTTTCGAAGATAGGCTCATAGTATGCCTTCATTCTACCGTTCTTGACGTTATCCGCCATCAGACTGATCAAAGTCTCCTTGTACTTGACATCATCCAGCTTGTCGATGAGAAGAGCGATACATTCCTGATCAGAATGCTGCTTGGCATAAGCAAGAAGGTCGGCAGCATACTTCTTCCGCAAAGGTTCCATACGCTCATCTACAACTTTTTCGATAGAATCGCGGTTGCTGTCATTCACATTGTCAGAATACCATTTCCAGAGCGCTTTGATATCCTTGTAAGCCTGACCTATATACTCATCCATCAATTCCTGTTCCTGATAGAATTTACCTCCCTTGATATCGACACCCTCAGTGAAGTTACCCTTCATCTCAATAGTCTCACCCGGAATGGCAAAGACACGGTTAGCCTGAAATACTCCACTCTTGATGACCTTCAGGTCACAGAGATAAACCCATTGAGGCTTATCAAAGTTCTTGGAGTACACAAACTTCTTTTTCTTAACCTCGATGTTTTCCGTCTTTCTTCCAATCATAGCTACCAGAGAATCCGGCAACCCCTCTACGTTACCCTTGATCTGAAAGGTTCCGCTCTGAGCCATCGCTGCTGCAGATGCCAGCATCATAGCAGCTGTAAAAATCATTTTCTTCATTTTGAATTATGTTTTATCCTTTAGAATCCCAATCACCAGCAAAAAAAGTTTTGCGAAGGAATTACTTACCCAGCACTTCATCCAACAAGGTGTAGAATGCAGGATCCTCACCTACGATGGTCTTTACGATCTTGCCGTCAGGACCCACCACAATCTTGGTTGGGAAACCCTGGATGCCATACTTGCCGAGCACATCGCTACCCTTTGGATTATAAACGTGAATCCATGGCAACTGATGCTTTTCTACAGCAGCCTTCCACTTAGCCTCGGTATCGTTGCAGTCAACACCCAGGATTTCGAACTTACCCTTGTACTTCTCGTAGTACTCCTTCATCTTAGGCATACCCTTGATACACCAGCCGCACCAGGAACCCCAGAAGTCGATGACAACATACTTGCCACGAAGACTGGAAAGTGAGAATGGCTTGCCTTTGATGTCATTCAAGGTGAAGTCAGGAGCATCTAAGCCAGAAGCCTGAAGCTTCTTAGCTTTCTCCTCAGCTTCAGCACGTTCCTTGGCCATATCAATAAACTGCTGATAATAGCCCTTCATTCTACCATTCTTCACATTCTCTGAGAGCAAGCCCAGAAGTTCCTTCATCTGACCGTAATCGTTCAACTTCTCGAAAAGTGTTGCGCAGCCCTCATTGTCAGGGTTCTGCTTGACGAAAGCAAAGATCTTCTCTGTTCTTGCCTTCTCCAGAGCAGGCATCTTCTTCTCGTAATCATTCATAATGCTCTCGCGCTTTTCACCATTCTTCATGCGGGCATTCAGAGACTCTGAGAAATCCTTCAAATCCTTCTCTGCCGACTCCAGCATCAAGTCCACCTCATGATACTGCTGGTAGAACTTACTGCCGGCAACATCAAATCGAGTTGTAAAATCACCCTTTATCTCTGCCTTCTCGTCTGGTACGCAAGGGAAGTTGAACATCTTCTGCTCCAAGCCACGATAGGTTTTTGGAGTAAAGAATGCACGGTTTGATGCCTTGGCAAGGTTAGTAGAATAGGTAAACTTACCATTCTTAACCAGGATGGTATCCATCTTCTCTTTACTGCCTTTGTAAACAATGACAGAATCCGTAGAGAAATTCTTCAAGTCTACCTTCACCTGAAAGTTGCTCTTCTGAGCCATCGCTGCAGTTGATGCCAGCACCAATGCAGTAGTAAAAATCATTTTCTTCATTCGTACAATATCTTTTTTTTATAATTTCATCACAACCTTTATCTGTTATATAATAAATCATTTATTCCTCATACTCTGTGGTATCCTCGATACCCGCCTCAGCCAGGGCTTCCTTGCGCTCCACGCAGGTACCACATTTTCCACAATGCTTCTCACCACCCTTGTAGCAGCTCCAGGTCTCGGCATAATCGATACCGAGTTTCTTGCCGATGGCAGCAATCTCGCCCTTGGTGATGTTGGTATAAGGAGCCACCACTCGGACATCTACGAATGTGCCAGCCTCGGCAGCCTCATCGATAGCCTTGATAAACTCCGGACGGCAGTCTGGATAAATGGTATGATCACCGCCATGATTGGCGATAAACACCTTCTTCAGATTGTTGCTCTCAGCAATACCAATGGCAATGCTCAGCATGATACCGTTGCGGAAAGGCACTACGGTAGACTTCATGTTGTCGGCAGCATAATGTCCCTCAGGAATTGCATCCGCACCTTCCAGGAGCGAACTCTTGAAATACTGGTGCATGAATCCCAGATCAATGGTGATATGCTTGATGCCCAATCTCTCACAATGCATCTTGGCGAAAGGAATTTCCCGCTCGTTATGATTGCTTCCATAGTTGAAACTGATACCCAGGGCTATCTCGTCCTTCTTGTCATAGAGCAGGGTAATGCTATCCATACCGCCGCTCACAATAATTACTGAATCTTTCATTTACTTTTACTTTGAACGTTTACCCGAACAGGCAGCGGAACGCCTCTTCCACTTTCCTTACGGGATGAATCTCTATCTGATACTTCTGATGATCGAAAACATGATAATTATACTTCGGAATGATGATGTGCTGGAATCCCAGTTTCTCAGCCTCTGCTATGCGCTGTTCGATACGGCTTACCGGACGAACCTCACCGCTGAGTCCTACTTCGCCAGCCATGCACCACCCCTGCTCTATCGCCGTATCCACATTACTGCTCAATACCGCAGCCAGCACACTCAGGTCCATCGCAGGGTCAGTAACCCTCAATCCTCCGGCAATATTCAGGAACACATCCTTCTGCATCAGCTTGAAGCCTACCCGCTTTTCCAACACCGCCAGGAGCATGTTCAGTCTTCGTTGGTCAAAACCCGTTGCCGAGCGCTGTGGAGTTCCGTATGCCGCCGTACTCACCAGAGCCTGCGTTTCTACCAGAAACGGACGCACACCCTCGATGGCTGCACTGATGGCTACACCCGAAAGTCCGTCATGATCCTCTGTAAGAAGCAGTTCCGATGGGTTGCTCACCTGTCTCAATCCTCCCTGCAGCATCTCATAGATGCCCAGTTCCGAAGTACTTCCGAATCGGTTCTTGATGCTGCGCAGGATGCGATACATATAATGCTGGTCGCCCTCAAACTGGATAACGGTATCCACAATATGCTCCAGAATCTTAGGTCCCGCCAAGGTTCCCTCCTTATTGATATGACCTATCAGAATAACCGGAATGCCACTGGTCTTGGCAAAACGGAGAAGATGGGCAGCACACTCACGAACCTGAGATACCGAACCCGGAGAACTGTCCACCTCTTCAGTAGCGATGGTCTGGATAGAGTCGATGACGATGAATTCCGGAGCCACCTCCTGGATATGAGAGAAGATTTTCTCCAGCTGCGTTTCACAGAGAATCGTGATATGATCGAAGGGTTGAACCACTTCCTCACCCCTCAGCAGCGCCTGTCCCTTTGCCAGTCGGTCGGCACGCAACTTAATCTGATGGGCACTCTCCTCACCGCTGACGTAGAGAATACGGCGGTCGGTCATATTCAGGATGGTCTGGAGGGTAAGCGTACTCTTGCCGATACCCGGTTCACCACCCAGCAAGGTGATGCTTCCCGGCACCATACCGCCACCCAGTACGCGGTTCAGTTCCTCATCGCGCATATCAATGCGAGGTTCATCAATGGCAGAGATGTCGCGCAACTTCATAGGCTTGGCATCATTGTCACTATGCTGACCGCCGAACATGGTAGCAGCACCGCCATGTCTCATAGTCATGCCGGCATTCTTAGCCGCCTGCGAGCCGCTATCGCCCGCAATGCGAATCTCCTTGAAAGTGTTCCATTGTCCGCAACTTGGGCATTTACCCATCCACTTGGAACTTTCCTGTCCACAGTTGCTACAAACGTATGCTATTTTGTCCTTTGCCATAAATGTAACTTTAATTCATGCAAAAGTACAGCATTTTTTTCAAGTGACACAACTTTTTTATTTTATTTAAGGTAAAAAACGGGATGTAGGGATTTTCCCCCACCTATTTAGGGAAAAACCTTACTCCGAGAACGAAAATAGCCCTATCTTTGCACCAGAAATAAGAAACAAGAGTATAAACAATTTTAAAATATACGATTATGAAGAAGTTTATCATAGCACTTGTAGCAATGTTCACCATGACATTCACTACAGCATCAGCAATGAGTTACGAACAGGCACGCCAGCAGGCTCTCTTCCTGACTGACAAGATGGCTTACGAGCTGAACCTGACCGATGATCAGTACGAGGCTGCCTATGAGGTGAACCTCGACTATCTGATGGGCATCAATACTTATGATGACCTGTATGGCGTATACTGGCGACAGCGTAATCTCGACCTGAGCTATATCCTGCTCGACTGGCAGTATCGCGCTTTCTGCGATGCCACCTACTTCTATCGTCCTCTCTACTGGGACGGCGGTTACTGGCATTTCGGAATCTACGCACGTTACCCTCGCCGCGACTACTTCTTCTTCGGTAGACCACACTTCTACGTTAGCTATAGAGGCGACCACTGCTGGAGAGTGAACGGCGGAAGAAGCTGGTATCACGGACGTTCATACGGCAGACCATTCGCTGGCGGTCAGCCACGAATGGGAATGAGAGACGGTTTCAACCGTGGTGATTACGGTCGCGGACAGTCTTTCGGCAATATGCAGCGCCAAAGCAGCACCCGCACCACAGTAACCAGAGACCGCAACTTCGGCAACGGTTCGTTCAATAACGGTCGTATAGAAAGCAACCGCTACAATAATGGTGGTGGCACTTTCAGAGGAGGCACTTTCGGAGGCGGCACTTTCGGAAGCAGAAACAACAACAGCCGTTCTAACATGAGCCGCGATTTCACCCCACGTTCTACAACCCCTAACAGCAGTTCATTTGGCGGTAACCGTTCATTCGGTGGCAGCAACCGTTCATTCAATGGCGGAAGCAATAGCCGTTCATTCGGTGGTGGAAACAATAGCCGTTCATTCAATAGCGGAAGCAGTTCATCTTCCCGCTCATTCGGTGGCGGCACATCCCGTTCATTCGGAGGTGGCGGTTCTCACAGCAATGGCGGAAGCAAGAGCGGTGGCGGTAGCAAGAGCGGTGGCGGTAGCTTCGGCGGCAGAAGATAATAGGGAAAGTTAAGAAAATAAAAGAAGCCTCATTTGGAGTTGGTTCAAGCCTGACGTAAAGTTTATTTCAAGCTCAAACCAACCTCAAATGAGGCTTCATCCGTTTTCTTTGCAATTACAATCTGATCTAGTCGTTCTCGTTCAATTTAAACAGCTTCTTCAGACTCTCTTCAAAACCACCCTCGAAAGGGCATTTCTCCTTTGGACAGACCAAATGATATGTCTCCCATACCAAGTCTAGAAATTTCGCAAACAACAACCAGCGCTGGGTTGCCGTATGCTGACTCTTCAATGCTGCAATCAGAATTGAAAAGAACTGGCAAAAACTAGGCCTACCCTCTTAGGCATGCTCCGACATCACCCGATGTGCCGGACTGGCACACGATCCCGAAGCCTATTTCAACTGGCAGTCGGTGCCCTTCGAACTCGACTTCAGCGATCTGAAGAAGTTTTATACCAAGAAGACCATGGAGGCGAAATATGCCAAGCGCAAGCCGAAGAAAAGCCAGTCGAAGGAGAAGGAGAAGAAGAACACTGCCATCACCATCGACGAGGCAGCTCCCCACACCTTTTTTAAGTTTTCCTGCATTATCAACACATAAATCGGAAGGAAACCTCAAAAACTCTAGACAGAAAAAACTCTGGTTCTTGTCAAACTACTGATAATACAAATGGCGCATTGTATTAATACGTTTTTCAATTTGAAGTTATCTTCTTCAAATCATAATACATGAGGCGCGTATGCAACGACTTTGTCATGTCATCTCCACAAGTAAAAGGATGGCAAGTCGAAAGAATCTCGTCGTCCATTTTTTTAAGTTTACACTTATCTAATAAAAATCAGATAATTACATTCCTGCTTTTTTTAATATAGCACGAGCTATAGCTATTTTCTCTGAAAAATTAACACGCTCTTTACTTTTCATAACCTCATCAGCATTGTTGATAAAGCGAATAGCTTCATCACCATGAAGAGTCGGAATAACCTTTATATCTATTGCCATAATCTTATCTCCTATTATTTAGTTTATATAACTTGCCGCCAAAATTACTCTTTTTTCTCGAAACCACCAAGAAAATCACAAGAAAATACATTTTCCCCTCACACCCGCCAAACTTCTTGGATTATTTTAACGCAAACAGAGCGTAATATGCAGATTGTTATGCATACTTTCTATATAAAATTGCTTATTCATAAAGTTATATAATTGATATAAAGGTAAAACGGAAACAAGTGAATTTCCACATTTAGAAAAGATATCAGTTCGGCTAATGTTTTTGTCCCAATCCGTAAGCCTATGAACTTGCAGATTGGGATTTTATCTTTTCGTTTTGCCAAACAAATCAGAATGATGTGGTTTGTATTCAGAAGGTAACGTACCATTTTCTACCAAAAGAGAAATCGCTTTCTGTAATTTCTCTATTGGATAGCCACGCTTCCGACAAAGTTTCAACGCTTTGTCGAATCTTTTAGTCGTTCCTAATTTATACATCACTTACCAAGAATAGTATCAAACATTTCATCAACAGAGTTCCATTGTGTAATTCTACCTTTAACAACATCCTCTTCTGCAAGTTCCAATTCAGTTTTCTTAGGTTTCAAAACCGAAATAGAACTTACTCCATTGAGCATTTGAATGGCACTTTTTAGTTTATTGATCAAAGATGGGTCTGATACAGAAACCACTAACTGTGGTTCTTTCAATGCTAACGCTTTTGCTTTCATAATCTTCTCCTTTAAAGCCCATCAAGAATATCAAAAGAAATTAGTCATGACTATTGGGTTTTACCCTAAACATTGCTACTGTGTTAGAAAAATCTGCAACAATATCTAAAACATTCGGATTATCTTTTCGAATAATTAATTATGTCATCATCATCAAAGCCAATAGCAAGTACCACACCAAAATCACTTTTAAAGCGATAAGTTCGAGACTTTTCATGCCAATAAACCTCATAAGGAGCAGAAGCATTAATTATATCCAAAGGAAGTGGTTTCATTACCAAACATTTATATATTTTGGATATACCCCCGTTCGTTCCTTATATTCCTCACAAAGGCTCTTAGTAATTTCAGCTACACGAGCCTTTTTACGCTCTTTTGCCGCCATAAATCTTTTCATAGCAGCTTCACGTTTTTCCCAAAATTCTTTATCCAATGTATCCATAATAGTTCTCCTTTTAAATTCTTTGATTGCAATCTGCCGCAAAAATACGCTTTTTTCTCGAAACCACCAAGAAAATTGCAAGAAATCTACAAGTCATCAGCAAATTACTACAAAAAACTGTTAACTATAAACTGCTATTTCCAGGCGGTCCCAGCCCGCAAAATCTGGCGAGACCTTTGATTGGTCCGCCAACCTTATAGCGTAGCGGTTCCGAGCACCGGAGGGCGGTTACATCCTCTCGTCCCTGAGGGTTTCTGTCCCCTACAAGGGGAACCGAAGAGGGTGTAAAGACCATTGAGGATTGATTTTAGAAAACTTACACGATACCAGGAAGTTCAAGCTATTTAATTAAGATAATTGTTTCCTTGATTCCGCAATAATAACTCCACGAAATCCTTTATATTTACAACAAAAATGCGAGGAAATTCAACCTCATTGAGAATTTTAAAGTGAGCATCATTACTCACTATACAACTTGCACCAGCAGAAAAAGCACAATCAACGAATTTGTTGTCGTCCTCATCAGCTTGAATGAGATGCAACTTATAATAGGGTGTTACGAATTCCACATTCTTTTGACTTAGAATCACAGACACAACATTACTTGCAATATTAGCATTGGTCTTCTGCTCTATGATTTCTAAATACTCCTCGATAATTTCATTTGTAACGCACAAGGTCAATTTACCTTTCAAGAAATCATCCCAAATCTTACGATAAGGACTTATCCTTGGAAGGCTCATCAACAAGCAATTAGTATCAAGAACTATCTTTCTCATTTGCGTGAAGTGCGTAAATGCTCATTACCCCAACTCTCGATGGTATCAAGAGTTATACTTCCATTATCGCACAACTCATCGATTCCCTCATCCACCTTCTTTGCAAAGTATTGAGAGAGAACATTTTCAAGATTATCTAATTCCTGTGGAGTCTTGATATAAGACATCATTTGAAGAATCTTCATCTGAGCAGTGTTAAATACAGTCTGTTCCATTCTATTTCAATTAAACGTTCAACTTTGCCGCCAAAGTTACGCTTTTTTCTTGAAACCACCAAGAAAATCAAAAGAAATCTGCAACTTATCATCAAATTGCTACAAAATCAACTGTAAACAATAAACTATTAACTGTAAACTGCTATTCCCCCGGCGGTCCCATCCCGCAAAATATGGCGAAGACCTTTGATGGTTCGCCAACCTTAGAGCGTAGCGGTTCTGAGCACCGGAGGGCGGTTACATCCTCTCGTCCCTGAGGGTTTCTGTCCCCCAGAACTGGGGGGAACCGAAGGGGGCGTAAAGACTATTGAAGAGAGGCTTGGTGAGAAAGGTGGAGCCTTCTTTAATGGTAAAGAAGGACGGGATGATTTTAGAACACCCTTCTTTAACGGTAAGGAAGGACGGGTAGGTTTTCGAAAAAATTACCTCAATATTTTTAGGAAAGAATCCTTCTAGTATTCGAAAGGACTTTCAAAGTCCTTCAGCACCTCATATTTCGTATCCTTCTCGGAAAGATTAGCGTGTTCCGTAGGAATGCGCCAATCGATACCAAGCGATTCATCCAAGATAGAGATACCCCCATCAGCCTCTGGGTGATAGAAGTTATCACACTTATATTGAAATACCGCAGTTTCTGATAACACGGCAAAGCCATGCGCAAAACCCTTAGGAATAAAGAACTGACGATGATTATCTTCCGTCAGTTCCACCGCCACATGCTTACCGTATGTCGGCGAGCCCTTACGGATATCCACGGCAACATCCAGCACTCTACCCTTCACGCATCTCACCAGTTTGCTCTGGGTAAACGGAGGTCTCTGGAAATGCAAGCCACGCATTACACCATAAGAACTCATACTCTCATTGTCCTGGCAGAACTCCACCTTGTAGCCCACCAATGGCTCCACTTTCTCTTTAAACTCACGCTCGCTGAAGCTCTCGAAGAAATAGCCACGAGCATCTCTAAAAAGGCGAGGCTCAATGATGAGCACGCCTTCAATATCAGTCTTTATTACTTCCATTTGATCAATTTGAATCGATTTGTATAAAAACAGGCTACTAAGCTCCATCACCGAAAAGTAGTTCAAAAAATGGGGAGAGGGTGCCGTTCGCCCGTAAATCTGTTATTTTATTCCATGTATCTACTTCCATAAAGCAAACCAAGTTCTGAACAAAGGTTCGCTCAATGCCTCGGTAGGATAATGCTTCACGAAGCGTAAGTTGCGCAAACTCATTCTGAGATAGCGATGAAGTTTGCCTTCATTCTCCTTGCTTCCAAGTCTAGTGTCATATTGACCAAAATTGCCTCCTTGCATGATTTCAGCCAACAAAAAACGACCTTCATTCACATCTATAGGTGCAATCATTTTCGCCTCAGGTAACCCCAAAGCTTCATGCAGCACATACATCACAGCCCCAGCAAACTTCCATAAACCAAGATATTTCAGCTCACGCTGCAATGCCGTCAGATTCTTCACTCTTCGTTCTTCACTCTTCACTAAAACAAAGTAGTAGTCTATTAATTGCCGTAAACCAATACCCTCAGTGAACACATGGCGATAGAGCCATTTCTGCATCCTGCTATTATGAATAGGGAAAAACATATATGAAGGAGTAAAATGCACCTCTATCGCCGTTTTCGTATCTGCTCCGCCATCACCATCCATTGCATCAGTAGCTTCTGCTCTGGTGCCAACTCCTTTGGCAATCGCCGGATACCATAAAACAGCACACCAAGCAAAGCCTGCTTCTGGGCGATAGCATACAGCTCTTTCCAATCCACCTTCTTCAAAGAACTTACCGAACAAGTAGAGGATCTTACTGTCACACACCACCCATTCCGACTTCTGATACACATCATAAAACTCCCTGTCCTTCTGAAGCTTAATCAGATGATCAAGATTAGGAGAGTCACAAGAACACCCTCCTTTAGGTTCTCCAAGAGTTCCTGATGAGTCATGTTCTGAATATCTATATTTAATACTTTTACTGTTTCCATTTTTTTTAATTTGTGGGGCAAAATGTTGACAACAATAATATAAGAAATCGTTTAATTCATATAGATAATTAGTCCCTGTTTCTGTTTTCATTAAAGAATTCCAACATTTCTCAAATGCATCAGAATTACTTGAAGCAAAACCTAATTCCACCATCTTTTCGAATAACATATGAGGATTAGAATGAGCTACATGATATTCTAATGTAGTATCTATTTTTTTAACATTATTTTCATCATAATGCACCCCCAGGCGGTCCCAGCCCGCAAAACATGGCGCAGACCTTTGATGCCCCGCCAACCTTATAGCGTAGCGGTTCAGAGCACCGGAGGGCGGTTACATCCTCTCGTCCCTGAGGGTTTCTGTCCCCTACAAGGGGAACCGAAGAGGGTGTAAAGACCATTGAGGATTGATTTTAGAAAACTTACACGATACCAGGAAGTTCAAGCTATTTAATTAAGATAATTGTTTCCTTGATTCCGCAATAATAACTCCACGAAATCCTTTATATTTACAACAAAAATGCGAGGAAATTCAACCTCATTGAGAATTTTAAAGTGAGCATCATTACTCACTATACAACTTGCACCAGCAGAAAAAGCACAATCAACGAATTTGTTGTCGTCCTCATCAGCTTGAATGAGATGCAACTTATAATAGGGTGTTACGAATTCCACATTCTTTTGACTTAGAATCACAGACACAACATTACTTGCAATATTAGCATTGGTCTTCTGCTCTATGATTTCTAAATACTCCTCGATAATTTCATTTGTAACGCACAAGGTCAATTTACCTTTCAAGAAATCATCCCAAATCTTACGATAAGGACTTATCCTTGGAAGGCTCATCAACAAGCAATTAGTATCAAGAACTATCTTTCTCATTTGCGTGAAGTGCGTAAATGCTCATTACCCCAACTCTCGATGGTATCAAGAGTTATACTTCCATTATCGCACAACTCATCGATTCCCTCATCCACCTTCTTTGCAAAGTATTGAGAGAGAACATTTTCAAGATTATCTAATTCCTGCGGAGTCTTGATATATGACATCATCTGCAGGATCTTCATCTGAGCAGGGTTAAATACAGTCTGTTCCATTTTATTTCAATTAAACGTTCAACTTTGCCGCCAAAGTTACGCTTTTTCTACGAAACCACCAAGAAAATCAAAAGAAATCTGCAACTTATCATCAAATTCTCTGGATATAAGCTGTAAACTATTAACTCTAAACAGTAAACTATTAATTATAAATTGTAAATTATAAACTTTCCACCCCCGGCGGTCCCATCCCGCAAAATATGGCGAAGGCCTTTGATGGTCCGCCAACCTTAGAGCGTAGCGGTTCTGAGCACCGGAGGGCGGTTACATCCCCGCTTCCTGAGGAAGAGGGGCTTGGGGAGAAAGTGGAGCTCTCCTTGCAGGAGAGACGGAGAGGTAGAAAAATCAGCACTGTAGGGCGGTTTTCCTCTCGTCCCTGAGGGAAGAGAGGCTTGGTGAGAAAGGTGGAGCCTTCCTTAA
>ERZ1034753.279-NODE-279-length-19001-cov-24.375383_pt1 | contig 19001 bp, 20 predicted proteins | sample MGYA00520702_ERZ1034753 | MGnify/ENA primary metagenome ERZ1034753 (study PRJEB33766, sample SAMN09781700) | gut metagenome | biome: gut microbiome | host: Homo sapiens | place: Madagascar | study: EMG produced TPA metagenomics assembly of the PRJNA485056 data...
TTCTTTTTGGTTATACCTTTATAATATAGTAATATGAAGGGAAAATTTCAAAAAAAAGCGCCAATATTTTGAAAAAAAGTATTGGCGCTTGATTATTGAATTCGCTCTGTTTGAAAAGAGGGCTATTTGTTAAATTGTTCTTTGAATAGAGTCGTTAAATCAAATAGTTATTTTACTGCCCCTCTATATTTTCAAATATGCTATAAAACTTTAAGATGGTATCAGCAAACCAATTCACCAACTCGTCATCTGTTTTGTCCAAAGTGTCTGTAATAAGCCATGCCCATTTATTCTTCTGCTTAGTTCCTTGTTTAAGCTTCAGGTCTGGTAATTGGGTGAGGACATCATTCTTGGCTATAAATTCATCCATTTGTGTTTTGGCATCTTCACCATTAAGTGTACTGATTGTTACGGTGGTAATGCCATAACGAACGCTGTAGCCACAATCATAGAAGAAATCTTTGCGTCTCGGAGAATTGAAGTTAATGTATGGTCTGCCCTTTGGATTGCTGATAGAGGAGCCAATAGTGCTCTTGATTTTGTCAATGACACTGTTCCAAAGATTGTCACACCATTCTGATTTCTTGTTTGTTGAAATCTCTGCAGAAGGATCTATGTCTTGATTAATCTCAAGCGGTGAATCTCCGCTATTGTTGTCTTTTATCATCTGCATCAGGTTGTCGAACCCTTCTTTGCCGTAATTATCTAAAATCAGATTACGCTCAAACTTGGCTATGGCATTCAGCACTTGGCTTCTTGTTACGCCATAAACAAACTCACGTCCAGCTCTAATTTCGTATTTATCGATGTTCTGATTATGGACTTTTGAGCATTCTAGATTATAGATATCATCAGTTAATAAACTTCTGATAGCATCATCTGTATTTCCAGTTTGCTCAGGATATTCAAAAACTTCAAACAACTGACAAACCTCTGGGATACCTGTACGCACTTCCTGATTGATTCTTACCATAGCAGATTCCCATTTGTCAATATTGTCGTTTTCTTCTGAAGTCTGACCAATCTTAAGCCAGCCACCTTCCTGCAGTTTCAACTCTGTATTGGAAGAATACTGAGGTGAAAGGCGCTTAGGACCGAATACGTAAATTATAGTTCTTTTCATTTTTTCCTTATTTCCGCAACACTATAATTTAATATTTTTTATAAGCACCTGAGCAACAATAAGTTGCTCAGGATTATGTCATGTCAGAAATTTCACTTATCTTAGTGTTGCATTTAAAAAACAAATAAAACTCTGAATGACATGGCAAAAATACAAATAAAATCTGAGAAACTCACTCCTTTTGGAGGAATTTTTTCTATTATGGAGCAATTTGATGCTCTTTTAGCTCAAACCATAGATTCCACCTTGGGATTGAGATGCACTATGTTTGGTTATCAATATAGCGAGATTCTACGCTCTCTGATGTGCGTATATCTTTGTGGTGGCTCATGTATTGAGGATGTTACAACTCACTTGATAAAACATTTGTCAATTTCTCTAAGAGTTGAAGGGAAAATGACTTTTCTAATATTATTGTACCCCTCCAAGACATCTTCGCCGAGAGTTGTATGTCCCTCGTCGATGGTTAAAACGCCATTTTTAAAAATGGCCTAACTGGATTCGTATATCATCGTCATCATCTGATAACTTTGTGCCTTCTTGATTGTTAAGATGCCTTTTGCTGATAGTTTTATGAATTTTCAGTTTTCTCATGTCCGACTTGCCGTTAGCTTCATGGTCCTCCCAAGGCTTGGGATATGCATGTCTTTTTTTGTATCTCGTGCCGTCGCAGTTCTGGATAAAGATTTCCAATACTAATCCACCCATTTGACAATCATGCGGAATGTTGACGGCACGGCGCAGAATGTCGCTTTCGTAGAAGATGCTGCCATCCTTCTTGCAGAGCACGATGTCCAGATAGTCTGGCATATCAGGTATAGTTCCAGGCTCTGACATTTGTGGTCGAAACTCTCCAAACTCTTCCTTTACATACTCGAATAGTCCCCGAGTATATTTTTCGATATCCACCCCTACATATCGAGTATAGGTGTATTTGATGATACATAAAGACATTTTATTTGCCATTTTATTCTTTCTTTTTGGTTATACCTTTATAATATAGTAATATGAAGGGAAAATTTCAAAAAAAAGCGCCAATATTTTGAAAAAAAGTATTGGCGCTTGATTATTGAATGATGTCAATCTTTTGCAATGAAAAGGGTGCTGAGTTAGAAATTGAATCTTAAACCAGCGTATAAGTTCAAGCCATCACGCTTGTATCCTGTAGGTTCAAAGAAAAATTTCTCCGGATTGTTATGAATACGTCTTTCTGTATTCTTGGCTACAGGAATCTTTATATTGAAAATATACTCTGCACCTACTACCAGCTGTATTGGATACATGATGTTGATATTCAATCTTGCACCGAGAGGGAAACGGGCTGAGTTAGAAGTAGCGCCCCTTGCGTATGAGGTATCTCTTGGACCAGCTTGTGATTTGGTAGGGCCATTTGGTGATGCTTTTTTAGAAATGAAGAACATAGTTTCCCATTGTGCCAAGACGTATGGTTCGATTTCGAGGCAATGAGCAAACTCGTAGCCGATACCATAACCAAAACCTAAGTTGGTAATGAGTGGACTGTATACAAGAGCTCCATTATCTGTAGAATAGAGACGCTTTTCAGACTTCTCGTATCCACCTACACCAAACATCATGATGAAATATTGAGAGATTCCGGCAGGACTCAATTTGAAACGGTGATCGTAAGTAAAGTTGAGGTTGCCGGAATGATCCATATAATTGGCAGAGATTGTCCAACTGGCATTTTGGCTTGGCTGGTATACTGCGATATCACCTCTTTTGTAAGACGCCTGTCCACCTGCAAAGGTATAGAGATTGGCAATGCTATCCATTACGTTGCAAGCTCTGGTAGTACTTACTCTTGAAGAATACAATTCTCCATTTTTCTCCTTGGTACGGTAGATGACGACTTTATCTCGGTCATCAATGCCATTAACATAACCGATATTCATTTGGAAAGGGTGACGACTGATAACCTGACCACGAATGGCAAAGGCTGGAACCTCAGTAGCAATCTCCCTCAGAGTCTTTATCTTTAATTCCTGAACGGTAGACTGAATCTGGCCATCTGTGGATTTTATAGTATAAATATCATTCTTTGCCTCTCCAGATGCTATATAAGAGATGGTAACTTTTATCTGATTATACTTCTCCATGTCGTTCCAGCTATTGTATACCTGCTCGAGTATATCCTTATTGATATTTACTTTGTATGCACTCCAGCGAGCCTTGTCGCCTAATCCTGGTCTTTCTTTGATACATTCGTTGATGAAGATGTATTGGTTCTCCAAGATAGGCAGGTAGTCTTCCTTCAGAATATTTTCCTTACCAATAACACCGATGGCAGCACGTTCGTCGTCTGCCTTGAGCACGTTTTTGAGAGCAAGGTCTTTCAGCTTTTCTTCAGAAAGTGATGTTCCGTTATAGTCGAGTAAGGCATCCAGTACCTTCTTGCCGAAATTCTTCTGGTTCCAATATTCACACAGACCCTTTGGCGACATGTTTTTAGGACAGTTAGGAGTAATACCTAATGAATAGAACTTGTCTGCATTCTTTAAAAGTTGGTAATCACCTGTGATTCCCACGATGTTGCTCTTTGAATCATAGAATACTTTTTTCTTGGCTGAGAGCGGAGTTGCCATGATGCATAATAGCAGGATGGCAATCAGATATTTCATATTGTTATATTTCATTGTTGTAATTGATTATTTTGAATAAACTGGACGGATAAGGTTACAACGTATTCCTGCTCCATGCTGTACGATGGCCTTTCTTTCTGAGTTGAACTCATACACATCATAATATTTCTCACTGTCTGTCATAGTGTTTGCTCTATCTGATGTGTTGTAGTCTCGGCTATAATGTGGAAGTATGATTCTCTTTCCGGAAGGTCCTGTTATGAGCCAATAAGTATCATGGTCCTCCCATTGACATTTATCAATAAGCTCCTGCCATTCAGCCTTTGTTGGTATATGCCAGTCTTTACCCATATATTTGGTCACAACATCATACTTAGTATTTCCTGCTATATTCTGAGGAGAGTTCTTGTCGCTATTAGAAACTTGTGGCCAGTCGCTGAGTGCTCCCCAGGCATAGCGTCCTCCCAATTCCTTGATATGCTGATAAAAATTAACGGCATTGTAATGAAAAGTACCTACTGCAGAATTGTAGGCATTCTTCATTTTGGTGACGTAGCTATCATAGGCATAATATTCCTTTTGAAGCTTTTCCATATCCATATATTCCAAGTATTCATCATAACTCATGACAGCAGGATACTGCTGGTTATACTCCTTGGTTCCCGGACGTTCTACATAGGTAATTTTTTCCTGTTCCTTTTTATATAGGTCATTGGCACTGATGTTTCCATCATTATCATTCAATGGATTGTTGAAATTATTGGTTGCCCACTTTACAGATAGACCCAAATCTACATATCCGTAGTATCCACCTCTACTACCATTATTTGATTTGATATAGTCAGTATAGCCATCTGGCATCAGGTATATGTAATCCTTATCTTCTTCGATATCTTCATCAGCCACTTCTTTCTTTGGTTCAGGTATGGCTTTGATAGCTTCGATCAGTTTTTGGTTTCTTGTGTCTTGTGCCACGAAAACTTCCATATCGCTATCCTTGCATGATGTCAGGGATAAAATTCCTACAAGTGTGAGGAATGTAAATGCAATGTTCTTTTTAAAAGAATGATTCATATTACTGTTTATTTTATATTTTTTGTTTAATCTACTTCGGTTTTACCACCAGTAATAGTAGCGGTAAACAACCTTAGGACGGCTGGCTGCATAAGCTTTGGCTACAGAAGCAGCGGCACGGATGGTTGCCATCTGAACATCTTTCTCGTTTTGTGCCTTTTGAGCTTCGAGTCTAAACTCGCGGTCGCTTACGGCTTTGATCCTTGCTGCCATTTCGTTTTGCAGGTTCTTGGCTTCAGCTTGAACTTTAGCTGATGGAGATTCCATATTCTCCAATAATTCCAAAGCCTTGCTGGCTCCGTCTTCTGTAGGATTTGCACTCCATGCTGAGCGGGCTTGGCGAACAATGTCCAGATTCTTCTGTTCGAGCGAAGTTCTACCATATTGAGCTATCAGAGATTGAGCGGTCTGGAAATCCTTATTGCTCATCGGAATAGCAAAGAGCATATTGATGGCATCTTCATATTTTCCTGAGGCTGCGGTAGATTTGGCAGTCTGAATGATATTGCCCGACATTTTATCGTAATAGTTCAATATCATTTTCTTGCCTTTGGCAATCGCTTCCTGCAATTCTTCCTGCTTAGGATTTACCTTTCTGATGGCGGAAGAGATTGCTTGGTCTTCTGAATTTCCGATACCCTTTACGTCACAGTTATAGCTGGAGTAAAGGGTGCCGTCCAAACCGTCACCTACATAAATACCGACGTTGATTTCTACAGCATTCTTCTGGGGAACCGTCTGGGTCTGACTGCTCTTCAGCTTCTGGATATGGGCTGTGATGATAAAACGGTTGTCAAATCCAGCTCCCGACATGCCATTTGCTGTTGCTATCTGTTGCAATTTGCTGATTAGCATAGAGTTGGCGTTCTGACCTAAGTTCTCAGTTTCAGGCACATAAGGGTTGAGGCTGATCAAGCCAATATCCTTTGTTGTTTGTGCCATAGCGCTAAACGCAACACAGAATGTTGCGCTTAGGCTGATTAAAAAATGTTTTATTTTCATCTTGATAGATTTTTATAAATATATGTTTATTTGCCTCCCAATATAACGTATGTCTTACCGATACCGATAGGTTTGGTTGCAACAGATATGCCAAATTGTGAGAGGAATGAGGTGATAGGCTTGATGAAGCTATCCATATTGATTGCTCTAGGCTTACCGCCAAACTTGCCTTTGCTAAAGAGAGGGAAGCGTACCTGCTCATAAGAGAGGCGGGTGCGCGTATTTCCATTCTGGGTGAAAGAACCGTTCACTGTGTGTTCGTTCAGCCAATAGTCGATAACTTCGTTCAATTCGCCTGTTTCTCCATTCAAAGTAACCTCAGATTCGAAGTTGAGAGGGCAGTCACTGGCAATCTTGAAGATGACAGAACCTTCACGACCATTGGTAGCCAAGTCTTCGAAATGTCTCTGAATGCTTCCTGTGAAGTTGTCGATGAAACCCAATACAGATTCTTCGAGCAATGCAGAAATCGGAGCACCAGAGGCAGAACTTCTTCCGGTTTCACCGCCAATCTGCTTGCTTGTGGCAGCATCGATAGAGGTTACACGGAATTCTATCATGTTGCGAGGACCGTATGTGGTGCGAGTGAAGGCGATATTCACCAGAATATCAGCTTGAGCCACGCGGGTTAACATGTCGAGCTCATCTTCCATAATCTCGCCATCGGCTTTCGATTTGAGGCTTGTATCGAGCGTTTCTTCGTTTTTCAATTCATCCAAAGCACTCTGCAGGTTCTTGAGAGGATAACCGCGTTCCTGCATGATGCCGCCCATTTTGGTGATTACATTGAGTACGTCATCATTGAGAAGTGCCTTTTCGTAATCAGGTGATTTCGGGTCGTTGTCTTTCACGAAGCCTTGATTGATACACCAGGCTTTCTCTGGAATTACCATGATGATTGGTTTCATGGCTTTTGGACCGTTGATAGTCTCTACTGTAGATTGTGCAAAAGAGCTTACAGCAAAGATAAGAGCCATGAATGATAAAATGATTCTTTTCATTTTTCTTTTTAAATATGATTATTTGTAATAATGTATAGTCTGTTTAGAAATAGCTATTGAGTGCTTTGATGATACCCTCATCTTCCAGTCGTTTGCGCAAGTTGTCGTACTTTACAACTACATAGAGTCCCACTTTGCGGCCTTGGCTGGTTTTCACATTGTTCTCGCCAGTAGGATAGCCGGAGTTGGCATTCTGTACATAATTCATAAACTCGCCTTTTTTGAAGAAGGTATCAAAAAACTTTTTGTGCTGGTTGTAAGCATTCGGGTCTGTAACAAGTGCAGGTATCTTTCCGGCGATGTCGTTTCCTGCCACACCAGTAAAGATGCAGGCTGCTACAGCGTCTTGCATGGCTCTATCCATAGCTTTGTTTGGAGAACCAGCAATGCCCCATACTTTTAGGAATTTAGTACCCTGTTGGGCAACACGGACAATTTGTACTTCATAACTGTGGGTCATGTCGAAAGGATAGCTTTTGGCATGCACAGAAATCATTGCCATGATCATGAATGCGGATAAAAATACGATTCTTTTCATTATTATATTCATTTACTTTTGTTGTGAGTTATCTCTGTTCAAATAATTTTGGCGCAAAGTTAATGAAAAAAAATAAAAGTAGATTGGTTCAAAACGGTTCAATTTTTCATTGCAGTTATTTTTCTATGTTTTTTCTTTTGAAGAACCCCTTTTTCCGGTAAAAGCCCCCCCTTAATGTCCGTTTCCAAAAGTGAAACTGCTCCCATGAGATTGGGGAGGAAGATAGATGAAAACGTTGAAAAATCGCCCTAATCCTAAGATTTTCCTTATTTTGCCTAGAACCATCTCTTCTTCATTTTCTTTAAGAAATCCTTGGTGATAGGGAAGCCGGAGGCATCACCTATTACAGAGTCGGTATGGCAGAAGGGTCATTCGGCTGTAGGCGGCTCATCAGGGAGGTAATCTGTGATTTCGGATGGCGGGTTGTTGAGTGATTGTGCTTTTAAAAAACACCCTCATCTGAAAGTGTATCAGATGAGGGGTGTTTCTGAATTTATAGTTGCCTTTTTATCTGTTTCTTTGTACAGTATCGACTACAACATCGCTAGGAATCTCTGTAGGAATGTCTTCAGATGGTTCTTTGTAATTTGGATCTGGCTCATCTTGTGGAGAATCATCTTCGTCTGTGATATCTGGTGCATTGAGCTTTCCTTCCTTCTTGGCTTTCAGATACTCTTCGTATTCCTGACCATTATAGTCTATCTTTTTGAGTAAACTCTCTTTAACGGCACCCTGGTCTTTGCCGATAATATTAGTGATACAACTTATATCTCTATTACATGCATAGTTGTACAGTTCAGGTATGTCATCTGAAAAAATAGTACTTTCTCCAGAGGCCAAATCTACTCCTTGATGTACTTTCTTTGCTTTTATAACACCAGTTGAAGATTGCATGATAGTGATTTCAACGGAGTAATCTGAACCCTTTACCATTTCTGATCCTGTATTTCGGATAGGTTGATCGATTTGGCAATGAAGTCCAGTGGCATCACGTCTCCAAGCATAGTTGCCTGTTTCATTAATAAGTGAGAGCGACATGTTGTTGGAGTACTTATTGATAAGATAGCTTATAAAGTCACTACTTTCAAGCATCAGTTTGCCAAGTTCCAAGTCAGGCATCTTTTTGATTGGCACTCCTGTTTTCAGAGCAAGTTCGTTACTTACAGAGTCGAGTTTGAGGACGGAGAATGTATTGATAATCTTAAAAGTCTTGTTGTCTGTTGACTTGAAAATTATCTTTGACATTCTCGCGTTCTTGATGCTGACCATATAGCTACTGTCCTTCTCATTCTTCTGAATGTCGAGATCACCTTTCTCGATACTGTCAGGCAATGATAAGTCACCATACAGCTTTGCTGCTGGATAAATGTCATATGCTGTCGCTTTGTCACCGTCTTTGACGGCTGCGATAAACTGGTTGGTCAGATCTTCGACCGTACTCTTGTTAGAGTCGCATGATGACAGTCCTAGGACTGCCATCAATGCTATAGTTATGATACTTTTTGCTTTCATAAAAAATGCATTTGTGTCCGGATAAAATCTCAGAAGAGGTAAACCCCTATGTATTGAGGCTTCGGACTATTAATACTTAATTCTTTAGTTTCTTTGAATATGGAATGGATATCATCTTGCTCCGTAGTGCCATAGAACTTCTTGATATGTAGATGTTGTTTAATCCAGCGAAATTGGCATGCCAATCACCTTTGTAACGGTCAATACATTTTTGGAAGTCATAACGAAAAACCAGAGACATAATCAGAGAAAATATGGTCTTCTTTGTACGCATTACAGAAAATTAGAGCTATTTGAGGTTCGTCTACAAAAGTACAAAATTTAATCCAAAAATTCAAAGAACGATATATTTAATTATTTTTCAATAACTTAGACTACATAATCCGGATTTTATCCGGACAGTAGTGGACCTCTAATTTGTAATTACCACTTTATAGCAGCCACTTTCCCGTTTTTGGTATAGATGGCTCTAGGAAATCTTGCATTTATATATGACGCAGTCATTGCAAAGAGTCGTGTCGGGAGATATACCTTATAGCCGCTTTCTACTCTTACAAAGCCATATGCGTTAAAATTAACGTCCTTCATTACAAGTTTATATTCTCGAACAATGCCCTCAGGCATACCTATGTATGGTCTAAAGTCTTCCATCGCATCGAATGCTTTTCGACCATACTTCTGTACGAGAACCTTTTCCATTTGTGCATGCTTATTCCTAGCAGCGTCTTGTATTTTCTTTTTAGCTATTTGGATTTTTTGTCCCTTGGCTTTAATAGCTTCATCTGGGGTATCATATCCATAATATGTAGGCTTGAAAACACCTGTGTTGAAGTCGAGGTTTATACCAGCAACCAATTCGTATTGTAAGTTGTCTTTATACTGATGTAATCTGTTGTCTCTTGCAGGACGTTCAAAAACAGAACAGTCTGGTCTCATATTGTCATAGATTTCTGTTCCTTTTTCTTTGAAGTAACCAAACATACATTTTCCTGAAGGGTCGTAAAGGAAAGCTTGCTCGTTACAACTATAGAAATCATTGACAAATTCTGGCATTCTTGAAGTTAGTGAGACCAAGTTATCATAATTGTCAATATCTGCTTCCGGTATATTGAGAATGACTACTCTGCCATCGGAAAAAAGAATGACATCATATAAGCATCCTCCATAAATATCATCCTGACAATCTACGTCTTGATAATAAAACTTTTTCGGAGCTGGAAGTTGTTTGATGATTTCATACCATTCTTTCGGGTCTCTGCCACTTTGGCAAAGAAGATATCCGATACAAGTAGCAATCTTGTCGTTCTTGCCTAGAAAGTATTGGAATGCTTCTTTGATGGTTTTGCGCGATCCAGGACCATTCAGGTAGGGGGTTAACTCTTTCTTTATTTGTGGGACAAACTGCTCTGGATTTGAAGAATTCTTCATTCCATCAATAAAGTCTGTTAAACTTTTCTGAGCAAATCCATTAGTTGAAAATAGCAAGAAGAATGCTATAAATAAGTATTTAACAAATGTCTTCATAATTGTTATTATTAAATGTACGTTGTTTTTTATCAGTTGCGGGGCTATGAGTTTTATTTTTTTCTTTCAGATATAAATGCTTACTTTATGAAAAAATCTAATTTAAAACCTTCGTCTCCCCAATATAATTTTCCATTCTCTATTCCTAAATATCTTGAGTCATGTATCAAATTTGTGCCTTGGTATGGTTCATAAACATCAGAATCGCGCATATTGGCACCTTGCTCTTTTTCTGGATATGGAAAAGGAAAACCTACCTCTATATCTGCTGCTTCTTCTATTGTTCCAAGGCCTGCAGGACCATTGTCGCGTTCTTTTCCAGTGATATATTTTCCTGATAAACTCTTGAGTATAGGAGAATAATGCCCTGTACTTTTGTCTCTTGCAGTCTCTACAGTCCATGTATTGTCATCATTTTGCTCTCCTTCTTCAAATGTCAGTTCGTTTCCTTTGCAGGTAAGAGTCTTATTTGTACCATGCAAGAATATCTGGAACTTTGTCTCTGGTATTTCGGATTTTCCAAACATATCACCCGTTGTGAAGAAATGCTTGCGTGCAAAACTGTCTCCGCGATCTGCGGCTTTTCCATACCATTTTATTGCTGATTTGTAGTCTCTTTTGCAACCAATTCCTTTACTGTAAAATATTCCCAAAGCTCTTTGTGAATGGGCAACCCCCTGTCTGGCAGATGCTTCGAACCATTCTTTAGCCTCTTCTTTCTTTGAGGCTTTATAAAGTAGGTATGCATAATGATTTTGGGCAATAGGATCGCCTTTATTGGCTTTCTCCAAGATTTGGATACTGTCATTGTCATTTCCTGCCAATGCGAAAGATGAGCCTGCGATAAACATAGTTATCGTTAGCAGCATAAGTTTAAAAAGATTCTTCATAATAATACAATTTATATTATAGTTTATATTCTCTACTCTTTCTGCGCCAAATACATTTGTTTTGTTTCTTGCTCTCTTCTATATCGAGAGCGAAGATTCCAATGAACTTATAGAATTCCATTCCAAGTTCGTCTTTATGACGAAAGAATGTGATGCGTAGTTTGTTGTCTTCAATGCAAGCGTTAACATGCTTCTTACGCTTTATCTCATCCTTTTCATTGAATTCTTCGAATGTGTCTTGGTCTTCCGAAAGATGGTTGCTCCACCCGCTGCGGTTATGAATATTAGGATACCAAATTTCCAGTTTCTCCTTGTTGGGTACAGAGGCTGTTCCAACTCTCAAATAGCCATGATACTTCGGCTTAGTATTGAAAACGGCGCAAATGTCATCTATAGTTCGGAGCTGATCATTGTCCTCGGCTTTAAACACACCTTTCTGTTTGTGATATTCCACAGAGAGCCATTTGCTCATATCCCACGGCTTTAAGTCTTGAATTTGACTAATGCGCTCCTTGATGAATGCTACACATTGGTCTATTTGCTGATGAATCTCATTTAGACTTAACCATTCGCCGTCTTTGTTTGGATTGCCACAGGAGATGATGAATTGGTCGTTTTGAGTTAGTTTTATGATATTCTCATTTCGATAATCGTCTTCTTTCTTCTGAAAGGCGTGGAATGGCTCGTTGATTTCGACAAAAATTCCAATTTGTGGAAGATATAAGTCTGCCAAAGCATATCTTCCATTTGGAAGTTCTACTTTCTGTTGTACGACAAATCGAATTCTCATATCATCTAGTTTATCCCAGATTCGATGGATTACATAGCTTTCGGTCTTCTTATGTTTGATGCAGAAGAAGAGGTGCTCCATGTACTCCAATTGGTAATCAATAGGTGCTTTCTTTTGTCTCATAAGTTTATCATTTACTTTTTGGTTATTTCATTCTTAGGCATAAAAAAAGGTGCGAACCAATTTCATTCTGTTCTGAAGGTTCTGGACTACCTGTACACAAAGAATGAAAATCAGCTCACACCAATGGGTGTATGTTGATACCCATCCCACCAAAGCGGAATGGTTACAATAATACACGATTGGGTGAACAACTTCTGTCTTCGTTCTTGTGTACAATGAATTGTCCAGATTCTCAGTACGAACCAAGCATGGTTGTTTCCTTAACATGTCTGCTGCTTGTTTAGAACAGCACTGCAAATATACCATTTTTTTTCTAAAGTTGATCATTGTGAGCTGATTTTTTTGCAAAAATAGGTGTTTTTTCTGCTTTTACAGCGTTCCATTCTGTTCCAAGTTTAAAATATGAGGTGTTTTTAGTGGAAATATTGGCTTTTTGGTCTCTAGCGGAGTTAACCTTTAGTCTCTTAGAAGATGCTCTTCTCCTCTCCCGTAGGATGAAAATAAAGAAAACACTCATGGCATTCGCTATTATATCAATAGGAAAGCCATGAGTGTAATTGGTTTATTGAAGTCTTAATTTTCTAGAACCTGTCCAACTTACTTTGAAGATAGATTCTGAGGTAAGTTCAAGTGTCTTGTAATCTTTGGAAACGGTACCTCGTAGGACTAGATCGTTGGCGTAAACAGTTATGTCATAGCCATTCGCTTCCCATTCTCCACTCCAAGTAGCGTCGTCTTGCAATGTTTCCTTGATGCTGACTTTGCCATTGTTCTTGAAGGTGAGGCGCAAAGATTCTGTGGCAGTACTCTTATCCAAGTCTCTTTCGTCATCATATACGATGTCGTCTTCTACTTGGCGTGTTACCTTATATACCATTCTTCCTCTTTGTGCAACAGTGTCGCTAAAGATTTTTGTAGAGTCCACTTGTGGCTCTACTTTTTCGGAAACGATGGAGTCTTTTATTGCCGTACTGTCTATGGCTTCAGCATCTTTAGTCTGTTTGTTGCCACAGGCGGTAAATGATGCGACTAGGCAAACGGCTAATGCTGTGATAATAGAATGTCTCATGAGGCTTGTCATTTGATTTCCTTTACTATTTTTGCGGATGCAGCACAGTCCTTGGCTCTAACCAGAGTGATGTCACCTTCATAACTGTCTGGCAAAACGTTAAAGTTGAGATGATCACATTCTGCAAAGCCGTTCTTCATATGATAACTAACATTTGTGAGAAACTTCTTGCCGTTTAGTATCAAAACTAAGGCATCTCCTTCGTGTTGTCCATCAAATGCATCTGCACAATCTTTCTTGACGCCAGACTTCTGTAATGCCTCCTTTACAGACATTCCTACTGCCAAATTGTTTGATTTAGCAATACTGTCTGCTCTTGCAATACTATCAGCACGAACTATGCTGTCGACCCTAGCGATACTGTCTGCTTTAGCTTGTGCTATGGCAGCTGAGTCTATTCCATTTTCTGAACTGTTTCTATTGCAGTTGGAGCAACTTATGATGCTTGTTGTGAAACAGACAAGCATCATGATAAAAAAATGTTTCTTTTTCATATTCTTATAGTTCTTATTTGTTATTATTCCCAATATTGTTTACAAGTGTAAATGTATCATGTCTAATAGATGGTTTGCAAAAAATGCGTTCCAATAGTTTGCAATAGGTGTCAGTAGCTTTTCAGGCTTTTTGATTTCTAATTCTTCCATACGCTTATCATTTACTTGTTTGTTATTTCGTTCTTAGACACAAAAAAGGTGCGAACCAATTTCATTCTGTTCTCCTTAACATGTCTGCTGCCTTTACTAACGGCATTGCAAATATAGGCATTTTAAACGAATTTTTGAAGTAAAAACAAAACATTTAGTATTCCTTAAACTTTGGCGATTGGTTCATTTTTGTTCAATTTGGTTCAATTTGGTTCAAACTCATTTTCCTCGATCTTACACCTTATTATATATAGAGAAACGGTTGCTGCAATTGAATCTTCTTTTCGGAGCAGCAGTAAATTCGTGTGTCTGTAATGTGGGATCATGGAGAAAAATTCGTATCTTTGAACCCGGAGTTGAGAAAACTGGATGGAAGTTTCAGGCTGCAGGTGGATAGAAAGCTACTTTCAAAAACACCCTTCACCCTTCACCAATCAGATATAAACGTCTAATAGCTAAGTGTTTATACGGGTGAAGGGTGCCGCTGACCCTTCACCCACCCTTCACCACCCTTCACCCTGACTTTTTTTAGGGTGCGAAATCATCTCTGAACCCATGTTTTGCCATCTATTATGACCAGCTTCTGGCTTCAATGATGGCTGGACTTCGTGATAAGGTGAAGGGTGGGTGAAGGGTGGTGAAGGGTGGAGCCAACCCTTCACCTCTCACAACCCCAGTGTTTATCGGGGTTTCCGGCGAAAAGGTGAAGGGTGAAGGGTAAAATCGAGAGTAAGGTTTTTACGGGCAAAACCACGTTTTCTGCAGTCGGAGAGCATATTCCGAATGGCGATGGTAGACCTCCCGAAAATTTTCTCCCGATGCATCATTTTGTGCCTGGCAAAGGCAAAAAGTTGCCCCAGTAGAGGGCAATATTGTGCCATAGTTAGGCAAAAAGTGGAATGAGCCTCTTTTCAACTCGTCAGGACTATCATGACGACTTCCCGGAGGCTTTCCGGCACCTCGTAAGTACCAAGAATGTTACAAAGACATTTGGACTTCAAAGCCTATCGGAATGGTATAAGAAATTATTGTGACTTAGAGCACGATGATGGCTGTTTTTGCAGTTGTGGTCTTGATTATTTCAAAAAAAGGCTAATTTCGCACAATTCGAGGGAAATCATTGTGCTTTTTTATTCATACTGACTTATAATTCGGAAATTTTATGTAAATTTGCCATATGGAACAGATATTACGTGAAATGATAGAAAGGATGGTAGGGCGCAAGATGGTTGTGCCTCGTGACTTCGTATGGTTAAGCGAAAAGGTGCTGGAACGTACCCAGCAAAGGGTGAGTGCCTCTACGCTGCGACGATTCTGGGGATACGTGAGCGAAGGGGTTTCTGCCAGCAAGTTTACCAAGGATGTCCTGGCGAAATTTCTCGGTTATGCGGACTTTGAGGAGTTTGGATTGTCGCAAGGGACGGGAGAACGGCAGAGCCAAATGGTTATGGGCAAGGAAATCTCTTGTGATGATCTTTATGAGGGACAGATGCTCAAACTTTCCTGGCTGCCCGACAGGACCTGCATCATCAGGTATCTGGGTAATGGATATTTCAAGGTCTTGTCATCGGAAAATACCAGATTGTCGAAAGATGATACCTTTGAATGCCGTCATTTCATCAACCATGAACCTGCTTATCTTCATGGCTGGAAACATGGAGATAGGGAGCCGGTCACTTATGCCATAGGTAAGAAGGATGGCATCATCGTGGAGCATTATTTGGAAGATTGAAAACTCGACAGGGTTGGCTTCACATATCTCTCAGTGGTATAAGAGGACAGTTCATAGATGATATCTGCCTTCTTGCCGTCTATGTCCTTAGAGAATGTCTGCGGATAAGTCGTTGAGATGAATTCATTACTCTTATTTACAAACTGATAGAATGCCTCGCTCTTTTTCACAACAGACTGGATGGTGTCTATGCCGGATTCCTTCCACATCTTGTCGATAGTCTTCTTTCCCTTGGATATGAGTTCGGCGCTTTGTAAATGGGATGCAGAAGATGGCTCAGCAGCTGCTGGCTGCTGGGAATGTTTGCTTTCAGAGAGTGGGGCTGCATCACCCGCTTGCTGGCGGATGACAGTATCCTTCTTGGCTTCGTGATGTGCCGGGGTGATGCTAATGCTCTTTTCCTGCTGATACAGTAAAGGATAACTGATGAAACCTAATAAGATGATACAGACCAAAGCTGCGATTCCGATACGCTTGATACCGGATAGATGACTGTTTCTGTGAGCCATGAAATCGGCTTTGAGTTCATCCACATTGGCATATCGCTGGGTTATGGGAGCCTTGCAACGCTTGATGATTGCTGTATAGGGCTTGCCTGGAAGTATTTTTCCCAGGATGCAGCCGATGCTGAAGATGTCGTTGCGGATGTCTGCCTGTCGGGAGATGATCTGTTCTGGAGAGATGTAGCCCGGTGTGCCGGCTGGCTGTTTGAGGATGGCAAAGTCATCGGTATCTGAAAGCCCGAAATCGATGAGTTTTACATGATTGCCGTTATGTGTAATAATGATATTGGAAGGTTTTAAGTCTCTGTGTACTATCTGCTTGGCGTGGATGTAATGCACAGCATCAAGCAACTGGAGGAAGATTTCTTCTCCCTCAGTCTTCTTGCCGCTCCAGTGTTCCAGCGTGATACCATCTATCCATTCCATCACGATACAGGTACCCATTTCCTGTATTTCTTCCATGCTGTAGGCTGATACGATGTTGGGATGCTGCAGGGATATGAGGATGTCGAACTCTTTGTGCAGCAGGTTCTTGTAGTTTTCGTCTTGACGGTATTGCTCCTTCAATCCTTTGAGCACCCACCATCTGCCATAGCGCTTTGCCTTGCAAAGAAGGTTGAATCCTTTGCAAGGTATGGGAGTAAAGTCGGAAAATTGCTCAGACCTTCTACTTTCTTCTATGATGATTCCAGAATATGAATCCATGTTACTCAGACTGGGGTGATAATTCGGTTGCAAAATTAACTAAATAGAGATACCCATCCCACAGAAGCGGGATGGATATGAGTATACATATTGGGGCAAACAACAGGAACTGTCTTTCTTGTGTACTGCGAACTGTCCAGATTCTCAGTCCGAACTAAGCGTAGTTGCTACCTCTTTATGTCTGCCGCCATTGCTAACGGCATTGCAAATATAGGCATTTTAAAAGAAATTTTCATGCGAAAGAGAATCTTTTAGTATTCTTTAAACTTTTACGATGTTTTTTGTTTGTATTTTAGTTCAAGCTCATATCCTGCAAATTTACATCTTATTATATATAGGGGAATGCTTGATTATATATAGGGGAATGCTTGCCGCAAATCCCCTCTCTTTTCTCTTGTGAAATGTGGAAGCCCACCCCTTTTTATGTCCGTTTTCAAAACTGATACTGCCCCCATGTGATAGGGATATCATCCTTTAAAATCAGTTAAAAAGTGGGTACTTCTTTATAAAATGTGTGGGAAAGTTGCAGGATTCCCTCATAAAATGTGTATATTTGCGGCGTTATTCCCCCATAAAATGTGATAGAGAGGTGGAATATTCCCTCATAAAATGTGATTTAAAGATATGGATTATGGAAAGATTAGCTATCAATGAACTTCTGAAATGGAAGAATAAACAATATCGTAAACCTCTTATTATAGAGGGTGCCAGACAGGTGGGAAAGACTTGGCTGGTGAAGGAGTTTGCCCGCCAGAATTACAGGCAGCTGGCGTATGTGAACTTTGAGGAGATGAAGATTCTGCAGAATCTCTTTGAGCAGGACTTCAATATTCCTAGAATTCTTACAGCTATTGGGGCTGCAACGAATGTAACCTGCACCGAAGGCGAAACGCTGATATTCCTGGATGAGATTCAGGCTGCCCCTCATGCTGTTACTTCTCTGAAATATTTTGCAGAGAATGCGCTGGGCTATCATGTCATAGCGGCTGGTTCTCTTCTGGGTATCGAACTGCATCAGGGGGAGTCTTTTCCTGTGGGTAAGGTGGAATTTCTCTCTCTATATCCAATGAACTTTATCGAGTTCGTGATGGCTATGGGGGAGAAGAATCTGGCGCAGCTGCTACTGACGAAGGATTGGAATATGATATCGATGTTTGCCCCCAAGTTTCAGGAACTCTTGAAGTATTATTACTATGTGGGAGGCATGCCTGAAGCCGTATTGAGCTTTAGTCAGAATCGTGACTGGAAAGAGGTGAGAGCCATACAGAAGGATATTCTGAGCAGTTATCAGAGAGATATGTCGAAGCATGCTCCATCGGAGATTATTCCCCGTATTACTGATTTGTGGAAATCCTTGCCAGCCCAGTTGAGTAAAGAGAACAGAAAGTTTATCTATGGAGTGGTGCGCGAGGGGGCAAGAGCCCGGGAGTATGAGTTGGCCTTGCAGTGGCTGCTGGATGCCGGACTGATATATAAGGTATATAATGTGAAAGCTCCCCGACTGCCACTTGCCAGTTATGAAGACCGGGCGGCCTTCAAGATTTTCGTCCTGGATGTCGGGCTTCTAGGTGCGATGTCTAATCTCAAGGCAACGACAATAGTGGACGGCAACAGTATTTTTACCGAGTTTAAAGGGGCATTGACGGAACAGTATGTTTTGCAGCAGCTCATTCTCAGGTATGAACCGTATTATTATGCTAAGACCAACAGTACTCAGGAGATTGATTTCCTGCTCCAGGATGAGGAGGATGAGATTGTTCCGCTGGAGGTGAAAGCCGAGACGAATGTCAAGGCAAAGAGCCTGCGCCAGTTTGTTGCAGACAACCAGTCAAAGAAGGCCTATCGCATTTCCATGAATGATTATCAGCAGGAAGATTGGGTTACAAACGTACCGCTCTATGCGGTAAATGGTCTCGAATTTTAGCGATAGCACCGCCCTAACTATATAAAAATAGGTAGTTAGGGCGGTGGTATCGCATTTGCAAATATATATGAAGTTCCGAAAAATGAAAATCCCCAACCTGCTATGGGAAAGCTGGTTGGGGAAATTATGATAGATTTTGCTTCCATCAGAAAATATCCGAATGTGAATTAGAGTGGATACTCCTCGAAAGCATAGAGTACAGTGCTTAAATAACGCTCACCTGTATCTGGCAAGAGGGCTACAATCT
>ERZ1034753.281-NODE-281-length-18998-cov-5.711133_pt1 | contig 18998 bp, 18 predicted proteins | sample MGYA00520702_ERZ1034753 | MGnify/ENA primary metagenome ERZ1034753 (study PRJEB33766, sample SAMN09781700) | gut metagenome | biome: gut microbiome | host: Homo sapiens | place: Madagascar | study: EMG produced TPA metagenomics assembly of the PRJNA485056 data set...
CCTGCGGTAGACACTATGGATAAATATAATGAAAATTTAACGGATGTTAAGGAAATCTTTAGGAAAGGTGACCTTCGGGCAATTCCCAAACCACTTTTAAAATGGTATGATAATAATCGTAGGATTCTTCCCTGGAGAGAACAGCCCACACCCTATCGCGTATGGGTCTCTGAGATCATGCTACAGCAGACCAGGGTGGAAGCGGTGAAGCCTTATTTTCAGAGATTTATGGATACCCTGCCGGATATCGCGGCATTAGCGGAAGCACCGGAGGAGACTCTATTAAAGCTTTGGGAGGGACTTGGTTATTACAACCGGGTGCGTAATCTGCAGAAAGCAGCAATTCAGATCATGGAAGATTATGCCGGAATTATGCCGGATTCTTATGAAGAATTGCTGAAGCTGAAAGGAATCGGAAGCTATACGGCGGGAGCAGTATCTTCCATAGCTTATGGAAAACCGAACCCGGCGGTAGATGGAAATGTGCTCCGTGTGATCGCCCGCATCCGTAAGGATGATCGATGTATCTCAGAGGATAAAGTGAAAAAGGCCGTGGAGAAGGACTTGTGGGAGGTTATACCGAAGGACAGACCCGGGGATTTTAACCAGGCAATGATGGAGATCGGAGCCTGCGTGTGTATTCCAAACGGTGCCCCTCATTGCGAGGCGTGTCCGCTTAGGCAGATCTGTCTGGCATACGAAGATGGAACACAGCAACAGTACCCGAATAAGGCAAAGGCAAAGGAACGGACCATAGAGGAGAAGACGATCCTCATTATCCGGGATGCGGAGCTTGCGGTGCTGCACAAGCGACCGTCTAAGGGACTGCTCGCCGGAATGTATGAATTCCCGTCAATGAAGGGATTCTGTACGGCGGAAGAGGTGAAGGAATACCTGACAGAGAACGGACTGCAGGTACTCAGGATCCAGCCGTTGGAGGATGCAAAGCATATTTTCTCCCACAGAGAATGGCATATGAAGGGATACCTCATCCGGGTCGATGAACTCGCACCGAAGAAGGTGGGACCGGATTCTGCGGACTGGATCTATATTGAACCCCGGGAGACGCAAGACAGATATCCCATTCCTTCTGCATTTGCAGCTTATGCGAAGGGACTGAGCATGCAGCTTGGAATACCTCGAACTATGTTTTAATATGAAGAAAGGACAGCAATCATGAAATTACTTTCCATAGCAATTCCCTGTTATAATTCTGAAAAGTATATGAGAAAATGTATTGACTCCCTGTTAGTCGGAGGGGAGGATGTGGAGATTCTGATCGTTGATGACGGATCTACTAAGGATCGCACTGCGGAGATCGCAGATGAATATGAAGCACAGTTTCCTACGATCGTCCGCGCGATCCACAAGGAGAACGGTGGACACGGTTCTGCAGTGAATACCGGAATTGCCAATGCTACCGGATTATATTTTAAAGTGGTGGACAGTGATGACTGGGTGAAGCAGGATGCCTATTTTAAGATCCTGGACACTCTGCGGGAGCTGGCGGGAGGCGGTCAGGCACTGGACATGCTGATCAGCAACTATGTCTATGAGAAGGAAGGCGAGCGTCGCAAGAAAGTTATTCAGTACCGTCATATTCTGCCGGTAGAGAGGATGTTCACCTGGGCGGACTGCCATCATTTTATCAAGGGACATTACATACTGATGCACTCCGTGATCTTCCGTACGAAGCTGCTTCAGGAATGCGGACTGAAGCTTCCGGAGCATACTTTCTATGTGGACAATCTGTATGTGTTTGAACCGTTACCTTATGTGAAAAATATGTATTATCTGGATGTGAATTTCTACAGATATTATATAGGAAGACAGGATCAGTCCGTGAACGAGACGGTCATGATCTCCCGTATCGATCAGCAGATCCGTGTGACAAAGCTGATGATCGATTATCTTGTGGCAAAAAAACAAGAGCTGGTCAAGAACAGACGCCTGTATCAGTATATGCGCAACTATTTAGAGATTATCATGACAGTATCCTCTGTGCTGCTGATCCGTTCCGGCACTCCTGAGCATCTGGAGAAAAAGAAAGAACTGTGGGAGTACCTGAAAGAAAAAGACAAGAGGCTCTACCTATGGATGCGTAACGGCATCATGGGCGGAACCATGAACCTGCCCGGAAGAGGCGGTCGTAAGCTTTCGGTGGAAGGATATAGGATCTGCCAAAAGCTGTTTGGTTTTAACTAATCTAAAAACTAAATTTGTCAGAAAAAAGTCGTTTTTTGCAAAAAAGCCAAAATAGTGCCATGAAAATGCGCAATTTTGGCTTTTTTTATGGTAAGTGTCAACTATTGACAAGTAGGGCCTGTCACGGATATAATATTAACGTTTATGAAGTGAATAAAAGTGAATGATATATCATGAGGGGATGTTATTTATGAAGAAAAAAATCATTTCCGTAATTGTAGGTGTGGCCGGACTGGCTGCTGCCTATTTTGTGGTGAGCGGAATCTCTCATATTGTATATAATCGTCCGGTGGACAATGCTGCTACCGAAAGCACGGCAGAGACAACCGAACAGGGCACCGAGGAAGCCAAGGCAGCAATGACCGAGGATGAGATCAACGAAATGCTGGCAGGCATGAAGACAACGGAAACGGCAGAGACCGAGACCGCAGCAGAGGAGCAGAAGGAAGTCATTCCTGTGAAGTTCGAAGAGCTTCAGGCTGTGAATCCGGATATCTACGCCTGGATCACTGTACCGGGAACAGTCATCGATTATCCAATCCTGCAGCATGCATCTGACAATACCTACTATCTTATGCATAATATCGACGGTTCCTATGGATATCCCGGTTGTATCTACACCGAGAATATGAACAGTAAGGACTTCACAGACAACAACACCGTAATCTATGGACATAACATGAAGAACGGCTCCATGTTCGCCCAGTTACATAAATTCGAAGATCCGGACTTTTTCAACGAGAACAGAGAAGTACTGATCTATCTGCCGGACGAAGTGCTGCATTATACCATTTTCGCAGCACATATCTATGATGACAGACACCTGTTGTACAGCTTTGATTTTACAGATCCGGAGGTCTATCAGAAATATCTGGATTCCATATTCAGCACCCGCGACATGAGTGCGAATATAGACAAGGATATCACAGTAACAACAGACGATCAGATCATTACATTAGTGACCTGTATCGGCAGCCAGCCGAATAACCGACTCCTGGTGCAGGCCGTGCTGACCGACAGAGAACCGGGTACGGAGACTGCCCAGGCTGCAGCAACGACAGAATAGATCAACAGAGTATTTTATGTGTGGGAGACAGACTATGAAGAAGGAAGATAGCAGAGACAGCCTCATAGATATTCCGCTTGAAGATGACCGGGACGAATCCCAGCTGACCGGAAGAAAAGCCGCTGAGTACAACAGACAGCATGTTGTCCGGCATAGAAAACGTGTCCGCACGAAAATTCTGTGTGCACTGGGAATCCTGCTGGCGCTTTTGGCAATCTTGGCAGTGATCACGGTGATCCTGGTCAATGTATGGAGATCCACCGGACGGGCCAGTCTGCTTCATCATGCACAGGGCAACAGTGCAGATGCGGCTCAGACCATGCAGGAGGCTGCCGATGAGAAAGATTCCGAAGCTTCAGGAACACAGGAAGCGGAAGAAGCTTATGAATTGCAGGAAGGTCAGATCCGTTACAACGGTAAGACTTACCAATATAAAGATAATCTTATGAATATCCTCTGTTTGGGAATCGATAGCCGTGACGGCATCGCGAAGGAGAAGACACCCGGTAAGGCAGGACAGGCGGACTGCGTGATCCTGGCAGTACTGGATGATGAGGCGAAGACCATTCAACTCATCAACATCTCCAGAGATTCCATGGTGCCGGTACATGTATATGCTACCGACGGAAGTTATGTGGAGGATCGGACGGAACAGCTGGCTCTGCAGTATGCTTACGGCAACGGCAGGGACTGGAGCTGCCAGCTCATGGAGCAGGCGGTATCTGAGCTGTTCTATGGATTGCCGATCCATGGATATTGTGCATTGTCCATGAACAGTATCGCCAGCCTCAATGATACGGTAGGCGGTGTGACTGTGACCGTGCCGGAGGATCTGGCAGTGATGCAGCCGAAGCTGTTCACTGCAGGCGAGACTGTGACCCTGAAGGGCGAACTGGCATACCATTTTGTTCATGACCGTGACTTTAAGTCTACAGATATTGCTTCCAATAATAAGCGCATTGCCAGACAGAAAGCTTATGCGGTTGCTTTCGTCAACCAATTAAAGCAGGGCATGAAGGAAGATATGACCCTTCCCGTGAAGCTGTACCAGACCGCGGAGAAGCAGATGGTGACCAGTATCGGTCTGGATCAGGCAGTATATCTGTGCACGGAATATATGAACAGCTCCTTTGACACCGACAATATCTACACTATCGACGGTGAAGTTACCAAGGGAGAGGAATACGCAGAGTTTAACGTAGATGACGATGCTCTGTATCAGCTGATCCTCGATGTGTTCTATGAGGAAGTAAACTAATACTAATTACGGTATAACCGGTTGGAAACAGCCGTTTATATATAGAAACCATTCTATACTCTACGAAAGGAGATAATTGTCCAATGAAAAAAGTATATGCTTTGTTATTAGTTGCAGTTATGACCGTAGCTATGGCAGTTCCTACCTTTGCAGCAAACAGCCCTGAGGCTGATCCTGTTGTAAAGACCGCTGCCGGCGTTGATGTCGTAGCAGCAGCAAAGGAAGTTAAGACTTCCGTAGCAGCAGCTTCTGTAGCAGTTCCTTCTGAGCAGCTTGCTAAGCAGGTTGTATCCGTAACCTCTACAGAATCCGTGCTGAAAGACTTAAACGTTCCTACCAGCGCTAAACTGGTAGCAGCAGTTGATGTATCCTACAGCGGAGAGATCCCTGCAGGCGGCGTACAGGTTCCTTTCAAGGTTCCCAGCGCTAAGAAGGGTGATATGGTATATGTTCTTCACAGACAGCCCAACGCACCTTACACCTGGGAAGTAGTTGGTTCCGGCGTTCTCGGTGATGACCTCACCGTAACCGGTACTTTCACCAGCTTCTCTCCCGTTGCATTCATGGTAGTTGATGCAGCTGATGTTGCAGCAACCGCAGTGAAGGCTCCCAAGACCGGCGAGTTCTAAGATATTCTTACGAACTTAATTTCATAAGGCCTTATGAAGTATTGGTCATAAATGAAATAAGAATGAAATTGAAGTAAAAAGGTAGAGTGGTTTCTATGAGACCGGTGTGGCGCTCCGGCGCCATGCCGGGATCAAAAAAAGGAGAAATATCGCATGGAATATATTGATATGCATTCCCACATACTGCCGGGTCTGGATGATGGTTCGAAAAACATGGAAATGACACTTGCCATGCTGCGGGTAGCCGTAGAAGAAGGCATCGGCACGATCTATACCACCCCCCATTGTATGCCGGGGAAGGGACATCCGACGCTTGCAAAGGTGGAGGAACGGATCCGCCTGGTACAGGAGGCGGCCGAGGCAGAAGGAATTCAAATCACCTTAAAAAAAGGCACAGAGTATTACTACATAGAAGAAATGTCAGAATGGATGGAAGAGGGGAAGATCATCACCTTGGGAGATTCCCATTGTGTATTGGTAGAATTCGAACCCTATGCGGAGGAAAAATACATCCGCAATGCAGTCAGAGAGATCCTGGGATTCGGTTATCAGCCGGTGATCGCCCATGTGGAGAGATACCGGAATCTGATGGAGCGGAAATTCGCCGCCATCCAGTGGATGAGGGAGATCGGGGCACTGATCCAGGTGAACTGTGCTTCCGTGACCGGAGATAACGGTTTTACTACAAAACAGAATGTGAAGAGCCTGCTGAAAAACGGTCTGGTGGATTTCGTATCCACAGATGCACACAGACCGGAGGGCAGAGCTCCTTATATAGAGAAATGTGCGGAGCTCCTCCGCAGAAAATACGGAGATATCTATGCCGCGGAACTTACGGGAGGCAATGCCCGGAGGTTCCTGACGCACAACTAATGAACTCATTTATGTATAACGAGAGGAAAAAATACCATGCAGACTTCTTATCAGGAAGATGAAATTGAAATCGATTTACAGGATCTGTTCGGTCTGCTCCTGCACAAAGCCTGGATCATTATTCTCGCAGCCATCGTGTCAGGTGCCATAGGATTCGCGGTGAGCTTTTTTCTGATCACACCGCAGTATGAATCCACGACCAGCATCTATATCTCTACCAGCAAAGGGAATGAGAACAGCATGACCTACAGCGATGCGCAGCTGGCCAGCCAGTTGACCAAGGACTATGAGGAATTGATCCTGGGACGCACCGTGCTGGAAAACGTGATCGCACAGTATCAGCTGAATGAAAGCTACGAGAGTCTGAAAAAGAGAGTGTCCGTAGAAAATACTTCCAATACCCGTATCATCAGCATCACGGTAAAGGATCCGAATCCTGCCAATGCACAGATCATAGCCAATAGCATCCGTGATGTGGCAGCGGTACATATCAAGGATGTGACGGATGTGGAGGCTGTCAATGTAGCGGATGAGGCAAACCTGCCGGAAAACCCCTGTGAGCCTTCTATCCCGAAGTGGACACTGATCGCAGCAATACTCGGCGTGATCCTGTCAGCCGGTATTATCATAGTGCAGTATCTGCTGGATGATACGATCAAGTCTTCCGAGGACATTGAGAAATATCTGGAGTTGTCTACTCTGGGACTGATCCCTAATTTTGATACCGTGGAGAAGAAAAAGAAATCCCACAGATCAAAGGAGGAAGAGGAAAACTATGAGCCCCGGATGGAAGCGGACGAGGCTATCGAAGTCGTAGATATAGAAAAGGAGCAGGAAGATGCAGAGCATTGAATTAAAAATGGAAAAACAGGATTTCCGTACCAAAGAAGCATTTAAAACGCTCCGTACGAACATCGAATTCTCCGGAGAAAATATCAGGGTCATCTGTGTGACAAGCTGTACACCGAACGAAGGTAAGAGCAGCGTATCCTATGAGCTTGCAAAATCCTTTGCACAGAATGGAAAGAAAACAATCCTCATTGATGCCGATCTGCGCAAGAGTGTCATGAGGGGCAGACATAAAAAGGGTAAAGTTCGCTTTGGACTGACCAACTACTTAGTCGGAAAAGTAGATCTCGATACGGCAATCTGTGAGACGGATATTCCGAACTTCCATCTCCTCTTCGCCGGACCGGTACCGCCCAACCCCAGTGAGCTGCTGGGCAATTCCCGATTCGAGAAAATGGTAGAGGCATGCCGTATGAAGTATGACATGGTCATCATCGATACACCGCCGCTCGGAAGCGTTATCGATACTGCGGTCGTCTCCAAATTCTGTGACGGCGCGGTGATCATCCTCGCCTGCGGTGAGATCAGCTACCGCTTCGCCAAAAGGGTCAAGGACCAGCTGGCAATGACCGGCTGCAAGATCCTCGGCTGCGTGTTAAATAAGGTAGAGATGAGCGGCAAGGGGTACTACGGCAAATATTATGGCAAGTACTACGGGAAGTACTACGGCAAATATTACGGTAACTACGGAACGGAAGAGTAGACGAAGATAAAACAGGAGGGGAAGCCTACTTCGTTGATCCGTTGTAACAGGAGTAGTATTAAGGGTAGACAACATGGAGGAAACTAGAAACTAAAAAACAAAAAAATAATTGTGATAAACCGAAAAAATTCGGGGGGGGGGTAGAAACATGTACAAAAAAAAGTACAGTGGCTGGCTGAAACATGCAGACTTTCTGATACTGGATATCATTGTTCTCCAGCTCTCCTTTTATATTGCATATTGCATCCGTCATGGGATCGGTAATATGTATGCGAATCAGCTATATGCCGGTATGGCAATCGTATTATTGCTGGTAGATATCGTCATTGGTATCGTTTTTGAAAATTTACATAACGTCATGAAGCGTGGTTACTGGATCGAGGCCATCCAGACATCCAAGCAGGTGTTGGAGGTATTCGCACTGTTCGCCATCTATCTGATCACCGTGCAGAGCGCAGAGCAGTTCTCACGTACTGTACTATATCTGACCATGGTATTCTACTGGATCCTGAGCTATGTGGGAAGAACCCTCTGGAAGACATACCTGAAGCATCATAACAGGTATGCAGCAAAACGTTCTCTGATCATTGTGACCAAAGCAGACCGTCTGGGTACTCTGACAGAGCAGCTACAGGGAGAGACTTATGCTGCTTACCAGATCCTGGGCATCACAGTCGTAGATGCGGATATGATGGGACAGCAGATCGGAAACTATACGGTGATAGCGAACGCTGATAGTATCATTGAATATACCCGTACCGGCTGGGTGGACGAGATCTATATCGACCTGGAACCGGGAGATGCATCCGCTGAACCGTTGGTCAGACAATTCTTGGAAATGGGTACTGTAACGCACGTGCGGGTCCCCGATGCACTGACAGAATCCGGACGGAAGATCATCATGGAAAAGCTGGGAGATATGCCGGTAATAACGGCTACGATGAATTATGCCTCTCCCAGACAATTGTTCATGAAGCGCTGTCTGGATGTCACAGGAGGGCTGATCGGATGTATTCTGACCGGTATTCTATGTATATTCCTGGCACCGGCCATCTATATCCAGTCTCCGGGACCGATTTTTTTCTCCCAGATCAGGGTGGGCAAGAATGGCAAACAGTTCCGCCTCTATAAATTCCGCAGCATGTATATGGATGCGGAGGAACGTAAGGCAGAGCTCATGAAACAGAATAAAATGTCTGATGGTAAGATGTTCAAGATGGATAACGATCCCCGTATCATCGGCAGCAAGATCCTGCCGGACGGTACCTATAAAAAGGGAATCGGCAACTTCATCCGAGACTGGAGTATTGACGAGTTCCCGCAGTTCTTCAATGTGCTCAAAGGTGATATCTCCCTCGTAGGCACCAGACCTCCCCTCGTCTCCGAGGTAGAACAGTACGAGCTCAGACACTGTACCAGACTCGCCATGAAACCGGGAATCACCGGAATGTGGCAGATCAGCGGACGGAGCAGCATCACCGATTTCGACGAAGTCGTGAAGCTGGACCGGGAATATATCGAGAACTGGAACTTTGGAAAGGATCTGAGGATACTGTGGAAGACCATAGGAGCGGTGCTGAAGAAGGACGGAGCAGTGTAAGATTCCCCACCGGTCTCTTAATGAGTGGTTCCATAGCAGATAAAGCTTTGATAGACAAGATATTCACTACATATCGCCCTGCGGTTGTGATGAATCTCGCTGCTCAGGCAGGCATGCGTTATAGTATCTCCAACCCGGATGTTTATATCGAGTCAAACTTAATCGGTTTCTACAATCTATTAGAGGCATATCGTCATTCTTATGATGGTGGAGAAATGGCGTGGAACACTTTGTGTACGCGTCAAGTAGCAGTGTATATGGAGGGAATAAGAAGGTGCCCTTTAGCACAGAAGATAAAGTAGACAACCCAGTGTCCCTTTATGCAGCTACGAAAAAGTCAAATGAACTTATGGCACACGCATATAGCAGGCTTTACAATATCCCATCTACTGGATTACGCTTCTTCACTGTATACGGCTCCAGTTCCTCCGTATGCTGTTTACAACATCGGGGGTGGACAACCGGAGAATCTTCTCGATTATATAACAACTCTACAAGAGGAACTTGTGAGGGCAGAAGTCCTACCAGTAGACTACGATTTCGATGGTCACAAGGAACTTGTTGGAATGCAGCCAGGTGATGTGCCCGTGACATATGCAGATAGTAGAGGACTTGAGGAAGATTACGGGTTCAGACCAGAGATTGGAATAAGAGAAGGATTGAGACAGTTTGCTGAGTGGTACAAGGAGTACTACGGATAAGCAATAGAGAAGAAAACAAGAACCACTCAGAGAGTGTAGAAATAAAGAAAAATAACACACCAAGAAGGTGTGAAAATTAAAAAGAAGTGAGTAGATATGAATAAGAAAATTGCAGTAGCTGGTACGGGTTATGTGGGACTTTCCATTGCAGTGCTGTTGTCACAGCACCATCATGTTATGGCCGTGGATATTATCCCTGAAAAAGTCGAAATGATTAACAGCAAAAAATCGCCTATTCAGGATGAGTATATCGAGAAGTATCTTGCAGAGAAAGAATTGGATTTAACCGCAACGCTAGATGGAAGAGCCGCATATAGTAATGCGGATTTCGTTGTTATTGCGGCACCCACCAATTATGACAGTAAGAAGAATTTCTTTGACACGTCGGCGGTGGAAGCCGTGATCAAGCTGGTCATGGAGTGCAATCCAAACGCCATCATGGTCATTAAATCCACCATTCCGGTTGGCTACACCAGAAGCATTCGTGAAAAGACGGGCAGTAAGAACATCATCTTTAGTCCGGAATTCTTGAGAGAGAGCAAGGCACTTTGGGATAACTTAGAACCTTCCAGAATCATAGTGGGCTATGAACGGAATGATGAGCACCTTGAGAAAGCAGCCCACACTTTTGCGGAGTTGCTGAAAGAAGGCGCTACCAAGGAGAACATCGAAACTCTCTTCATGGGCAGCACCGAGGCAGAAGCTGTGAAGCTGTTTGCAAATACTTATCTTGCGCTTCGTGTAAGCTACTTCAATGAACTTGATACATATGCGGAGATGAAGGGACTGGACACGCAGGCTATCATCAACGGCGTGTGCCTTGACCCGAGAATCGGTAGTCACTACAACAATCCGAGCTTTGGTTACGGCGGCTACTGCCTGCCGAAAGACACAAAGCAGCTTCTGGCAAACTATCAGGATGTGCCTGAGAACCTCATCGAAGCTATTGTGGATAGCAACAGAACAAGAAAAGATTTTATTGCAGACCGTGTACTACAAATGGCCGGATATTACGGCTACGGCGAGGACAATGAGTGGAATGCCGGTAAGGAAAAAGAGGTTGTAATCGGAGTTTATCGACTGACAATGAAGTCAAACAGTGACAACTTCCGCCAGAGTTCCATTCAAGGCGTTATGAAACGCGTTAAAGCAAAGGGCGCAACGGTGGTTGTATATGAACCGACGCTTGAGGATGGCGAGACGTTTTTCGGCAGCTTGGTGGTAAATGATTTGGATAGGTTTAAGGGTATGTGCGATGCAATCATCGCCAATCGCTACGATATGTGTCTTGATGATGTGAAAGAGAAGGTTTATACGCGGGATATCTTCCGGAGAGATTGATGTGAATAAATGAATTAAGTAGATAGTGAGGATGAAAAATGGGCGCGTTAGTAACTATAATAATGCCTGTATATAATACGGAAAAATTCCTAGATAAGGCTATTGAAAGCATCATTAATCAGACTTTTGAAAACTTTGACTTTATTATTATTGATAATGGAAGCACAGATAAATCTGGTGACATTATTAATCGATGGGCAAAAAAAGATAGAAGAATTAAAGTAATCCACAATCGAGAGAACCAGCTTATTTCGGATGCGAGAAATAGAGCAATTGAACTATCTGATAGTAAATATATTTGCTTTGCAGATAGTGATGATTGGATTGAAAATGAAATGCTGGCAGATATGGTTGAAGAGGCTGAGAAGAGTGATGCTGATTTAGTGATAGCGGGATTCTATATGGAGTATTACCAGCAAGGGAAGTATTCCTGCTATCCAGTGGTGTCGGACCAAAGAAACTATTCAAAAGATGAATTTAAAAAAGAAGCGTATAAGCTTTTGAATAAAACTATGCTGGCAGTACCTTGGAACAAATTGTTTAAGCTTGAGAATATAAGAAAATATAACATTAAATATCGAAATACAAAATGGGAAGATCATCACTTTAACATGGACTACATTATGGACTGTGGGAATGTTTCTGTCATTGGAAAAGCATACTACCATTACTATAGATCGCGACCGGGATCTGATTCTGAAATAGTATATGATAGAGAACTATATAAGAAACGTAAAGAACATTTTATGCATACATTAGAAGTTTATAAGCACTGGAGTTATTGGGATTCCAATACAGAGAAATACTTAGCAAATTATTACAGTGGAAGAATGTTGCAATGTACACAGGAAGCAAGTTGTTTTAAAGGTCTTTCAGTTAAAGAGCGAAAGAATAAAATCAGGGATATATTGAATGACGATTTGACGGTTGAACAAATAGAGAAAGCAAAACCAGATAATCTAATGATGGCAATTTGTCTCTTGCCGCTAAAGTGGCGAAATGTTTCTTTATGTTACATTGAAGGTGTTCTTATATCGTTTGTAAAGACTCACTTTTCAAATTTGTTCTACCAAATTAGAGCAAAAGAAGCACAGGGGGCTAATAGGCGGTAATGAGAAAGATAAGGGTTTGTATTATAACCAACTCGAAAAAGTATAAGGGTGGAATAACAGCTGTAGTAAGTGGGTATTCCAAATCCAAACTTGAGGAAGATTTTGATATTCGTTACATAGAATCTTGTTCAGATAGTAAATATGCATTATTAAAAATCGGAAAGATGCTATTGGGATATCTGCAATTTCTATTCTCTCTAATTGTTTTTAGACCACAAATAGTTCATATCAATTCCTCGTTTGGTTTTAGCTTTTATAGAAAGCTATATTATATTTATCTTTCGAAGTGGTTCGGAATAAAAATTGTCAATCATATACATGGGGCTGAATTTGAGAAGTTTTATACCAATGCGGATAAAAAGAAAAAGCAAAAGATACAGAAGGCGTACAATAGTTGTGACTATTTGATTGCATTGTCCAGTGAATGGAAAGAAAATTTGTGTCAGATTGTTCCTGAATATAAGGTAAAGATAATTGAAAACTATAGCATAATACATAGAGAAAAGCCTAAAACAGTGTTTGGAAATACAGTGCTTTTTTTAGGCGAAGTTGGAAAAAGAAAAGGGTGTTTAGATATACCCGATGTAATAAAAAACGTAGTGAGTGTTATACCAAAATGTAAATTTATATTAGCTGGGAATTTAATAGAAGAAGATTATGTGAAAATCATCGAAAAGGTGAATAAGTACGGAATTGATAAAAACGTAGTGTTTCCAGGGTGGGTTCGAGGTGAAGAAAAAGGCAAACTTTTAAGCGAGGCAGATATATTTCTTCTCCCATCATATAACGAGGGTATGCCTATGTCCATTTTAGATGCTATGGGATATGGATTACCGATTGTAAGCACTACTGTAGGTGGAATCCCTAAAATCGTGAGGAACGGAGAAAATGGATATATCACAGAGCCAGGTGATGTAAGTGGATTATCGAAAGCGATTGTTGATCTATTGAACAATCACCCCAAAATGCATGAATTTGGAGAGATGAGTATCCACATTGTGGAGGAAAAATATTCCCTAGATGCCCACATTGAAAAATTAGAAAATTTATATAATGCTTTGAATTCAGGGAGAAAATTAATATGAAAGTTGTAATTTTAGCGGGAGGCTTTGGTACCAGAATATCGGAAGAATCTGCATTCAAACCCAAACCAATGATTGAAATTGGTGGTATGCCTATCCTATGGCACATTATGAAAGGATATGCAGCACAAGGATTTAATGAATTCATAATTTGTGCAGGGTATAAGCAGCATGTAATTAAAGAGTGGTTTGCGGATTATTTTTTACATACTTCAGACATCACATTTGATTTTACAAATGGAAATGAGATGATTGTACACAACAAGCATACAGAGGCCTGGAAGGTAACGGTTGTTGACACTGGTCTGAACACAATGACTGGTGGCCGGATAAAGAGGATTAAGGAATATGTTGAAAATGAACCGTTTATGCTAACATATGGAGATGCAGTTGGAGATGTAGATATCAATGAGTTGTTAGCTTTTCATAAGAATCATGGGAAAATAGGGACAATTTCAGTTTATAATTTTGGACAAAACAAAGGCGTACTGGATATAGCTCGAGATGGTAAAGTTAACGCATTTCGCGAAAAGTCGGATTTGGATGGCGATTTAATAAACATCGGTTTTATGGTATTAAACCCCGAAATTTTTGAAAGAATTGCTGGGGATTCTACTGTGTTTGAGAAAGAGCCACTCAACAGTCTTGTAAATGATGGACAGTTGATTGCACGTACGCATACTGGTTATTGGCAATGTATGGACACACTTAGAGAGAAACAACAGTTAGAGAAACTCTGGGATTCTGGAAAAGCACCTTGGAAAATTTGGTAAAAGGAGGATGCTTTAGTGTTTGGAACCGCAGTATTTTACTTTTCAATTTCAATAATTACAGCAGTGCTTTTCGAGTTCTCATTAAGAGTAAAAGGAACATTTAAAAAGATATGTGCAGCACTTTCAATATTAATCCCAGCCTTTTTTGCAGGGATAAGATATGGAATAGGTACAGACTATTTTGTCACATATAAGCCTTACTTTGATTATCTTGCGGGACACGGTTCGTTGCAATTAGTAAATAGAGAATCGTTGGACATAGGATTTAAAATAATTAATTTAGCAGTAATTAAATTGGGAGGAAATTTACAGATGGTTCTGTTTATTTCCTCTGTGCTGACATTATTTGCATTTAGAAAAGCAATTCTGTTGTATAAAGATAAAATGAATGTTGGTATGGCAGCATTTGTGTTTATGCTGATGTATTATCAAACTTCATTCAATATTGTGAGACAAGTTTTAGCTGCATCAATAGTGCTATATGCTTTTCATTATATAGAAGAAAAAGAACCATTTAAATTTACTTTGTGGGTGATAGTTGCAGCGTTGTTTCATAAAACGGCAATAGTTGTTTTGCCATTTTATTTATTTGTCAATTTAGTCAGTAAACGAAAACACAAGATTCTATTTTTTATGGCGTATGCAATAATTTTCTTCGCAGTATTCAATTTTGACAAATTTGCGCCTTTAGCACGATTGATTGATCCTAGCGGTTATTATGCGATTTATTTGAGAAAAGTATCGTCTTTTGAGATGTCAACAGGTCTTTTGATCAGGACTGTCCCGTATATTTCAGCCGTTATACTCATGTGGAAAAAAATACAAGGGGATAGAACACTATACATATATCTTAATTCGTTTCTGCTTGGAAGTATAATGAGAATCATTGTATATATGACACAATTTGATGCAGACAGAATTGCTATGTATTTCTTAATGTCTCAAGTAGTGTTTATTCCCTATTTGTATAAATTTCGTAAACAAAATTGGAGAAACTATGCGGGAAGTATGCTTCTTGTGGGAACAACAATCTTGTTGTGGTATTTTGATTTCATCTATATGGGAAGAACTGAAACAGTGCCATATGTAACAATTTTTCGGTAAATTGGAGGGATTATGGAGTTGCGGATATATGTAATAACTCATAAAAATATTGACATCGCATTGCCGGCAAAATACCAAAAGATGCTTGTCGGAGCATATAAAAGTCCGGAAATAAAAGATGGATATATTCGAGATGATTCATCTGAATTCAATATTTCGAGCAAAAATAGTAATTTTTGCGAACTTACAGGTATGTACTGGATATGGAAAAATGATACTAATGATGTAAAGGGTCTTGTGCATTATCGGAGATTCTTTTCCACAAACCGGTATACGAATTCTGTCAATCATTTTTATTCAGAAGAAGTTATAGATGACTTGTTAGCACAGTATGACATTATTGTTCCAGAAAAACTTTACATGGATGAGCCTACGGTTAAAAAAGATTATTTATTGAACCACAAAGAAAAAGACTGGAATATGCTGAAAAGGATTGTAAGTCAGAAATATCCTAAGTATATGAAAGCATTTGAAATAGTTGAAAAAAGCAATTGGTTCTTCCCGTATAATATGTTGATCGCAAGATCTGGGGTATTTAATGCATACTGTGAGTGGCTGTTTGATATCTTGTTTGAGTTAGAAAAGGCTATTGACTTGACAGATTATGATGTCCAGCAGGCACGCATATTCGGCTTTATGTCAGAAAGATTGTTGGCTGTATGGATATTTGCAAATAACATAAATCATTATGAAGCAAAAGTTATACAGACAGATTGTAGATTTAGATATAGAATCAGGCGGGGATTGGAGAAAGTATTTCGGAGAAAGATTAAGTTAGGGAGGAATTAGATAATGGATTTGGTAAGTGCCATAATCACGACACACGGAAGGCTGGAATTACTAAAAATAGCTATAAAAAGTGTACAGGAACAAACCTATCCATTGATAGAAATCATAGTAGTAGATGATTGTTCTGAGGATGGAACAAAAGAATGGCTTGAAAATATTACAGATCCATCAATTAAATATATATATATACCCAGGGAGCAGAGCAGAGGCGGAAATCATGCAAGAAATGTAGGCATTCAGATTTCGACAGGGAAATATATAGCCTTTTTGGACGATGATGATGTGTGGGAAAAAACAAAAATCGAAAAGCAAGTCCGGTTAATGGAGAGCAATCCACAATTGGGGCTTGTTTATTGTGGCCATACTAAGTGTTACGAAAATGGAGAAAAACTTGAATATATTCCGTCAGATAAATATACAGGAAATCTTTCAAATAAGGTATTTACAATGGTATTCTGTACAACTTCGATGATTCTTATTAGGAAGAGCGTGTTAGATGATGCGGGAACCTTTGATGAAGATCTTTCGTTTTGGCAGGAATATGATCTTGTGATAAGGATATGTCAGCATAGTGAAGTGCAGCGAGTTCCGGAACCTTTAGTATATATTTTACATTCCTCAAGTGACCCCAATAGATTGTCGGTTAAAATTGATGGATGGTTGAAAGCTGTTGAGTATATTAATAAAAAATATGCACACGAATTAGGACAATTATCGCCAGAAGATATGCGAGCGCGGCAGCTGATGATTTATAACGATGCGGCTAATAGGTGTGCCACTGCGGGAGATATGAAAAGGCACAAAGAATTTTTGAAGAAAGCATGGGAAGTAGATAAATCTTTTAAACATTATGTGAAGTATAAATTTAATATTACAAACCGCCAGATGGATCAGCTGAGGAGGTTTATAAGGAGGTGGAGCTGATGCAAGAAAATGTAACTTGTATTGTTGTTACATATAATAGAAAAGTTTTATTGGAAGAATGCTTGAATGCGATATATTCTCAGACGGTTTCAATAAGAAACATGATTCTTATCGATAATGCAAGTACTGATGGAACAAAAGAAATGCTAAAAAGTAAAGGCTTTTTGGACAAACAGGGATTTGGTTATCACTTGATGGAGTCGAATCTGGGTGGCTCCGGAGGGTTTTATGAAGGCATGAAAAGGGTGCCGGTAGATACAGATTGGGCTTGGATTATGGATGACGATACTATTCCGAACCCTGATTGTTTAGAAAAATTATTGGCTGCTTCAAAAGTCACAAAGGAAAAGGTAAGCTTTTATGCGAGTTCGGTGTTTGGCCCGGTAAAAGAGCCGATGAATATTCCGACAGTTGATTTTAAATTAACTGAAAATGGATATCCGAATTGGTATTTTTATCTTGAAAATAAGATGGTTAAAATATGTAATGCAACATTTGTATCACTGCTAATAAATAACGATGCCCTGAAGAAATGTGGATTGCCTTGCAAAGACTATTTTATATGGGGAGATGATACGGAATATACAACTCGGTTGACAACGCACTACGGGCCAGCATATATGGTGGGAGATAGCGTTGTGTGTCATAAAAGAGTGGGTGCAAAAGCATTATCGATTACATCTGAGGATAATTCTAATAGGATTAATAATTACTTCTACTATTATAGAAACTTATTGGTGAACACATATATCTATAAGGGAAAAAAAGAGGGCTCCAAATTGGCAGTTAAATGTTTTGTTTTTGGAGTGAAATTATTAAGAAAAGATTATGGATTTGAAAAGTGTAAAATAGTTCTACGGGCTGTAAAACACGGTTGTAGAGAATGGAAGAACTTTGAAGAATATATATCCGGGCAGATTGGAGAGGAGAAAACGTGAGACAAGAGGATTTTTTTCGCATTGGGGAGTATACTGACAATTTTGCAAAAGTTCACAAAACACAATCATTCCCTATTATTACTTCATCCATAGAAAATCCGGTTATATCCTTTGTTGTACCTACTTGCAACCGACCAGACACTTTGAAAGAAGCGATTGATAGTATTCTTGTACAGAAGGATACAATTATACAATTTGAAGTAATTGTTGTGGATAATTCAGGGGATCACTCTGAACAAAATCTTACACATAGACTTTTAAAGCAATATAGTGACCCGCATATTTCTTATTATCAGAATGAAATCAATATTGGGTTAGAGGGGAATTTTAATAGAGCGATAGAATTGTCACGTGGCGAATGGGTATCATTTCTTCATGATGATGACCTTATTTCAGATGATTATCTTGAAAAAATAAAGAAGCTGTTAGAGAAATACGATTCTCTTTCAGACATAGGATATATTAAAACGGAAAATCTTACTTTTACTAATATAAATGAATTGCCCATTAAAGCTGAAGTTTATAAAAAGCAAAGTGCAATGGCTAAAAAACTTTGGGGGAAAATGCACGAAATCAAAAAAATAGATAGTTTGATTTTGGGCTATTCACCTACATGTATTCCTACGTGCGGTACGCTTATGAGAAAGAAAGCCATGCTGGATATTGGTGGATTTAATTCGGATTATTATCCTTCTTTCGATGCGTATCCGGGATATCAGATGTTGGGAAAATATAAGGTTTACATGACGTATGAGCCCTTGGGATATTATAGATGGTCGATTAATGTAAGTTTAAAAAAAGAAACCATGATTGGCTTTTTACAAGCAAATTATTATTTTAGAGAATTTTTGTATTCACAAAATGTTTTTAATTGTATGTACGGAAAGGTTTTTGGAGATGCATATTACTCAAAGAATGTAGATGATTGGGAAAATAAAGCTGAACTTCATGGCGTACAAATAGGAAAACAAGCTGTTGAATATATACATGAATATAAAAACTGTACATTCAGAAAGAAACTAATTGTTTTATTTCAAAGGGTGTACAACAA